>OBPB01000001.1_pt1 | contig 110503 bp, 90 predicted proteins | sample 1534631 | NCBI WGS metagenome assembly OBPB01 (sample SAMEA3275471, study PRJEB22092) | marine metagenome | biome: Marine environment; feature: Belgian marine environment, sample taken at 3 meters depth; material: Sterile flask | collected 2014-06-24T18:06:27+00 | depth 3 m
AGCTGTTGAAGATGAAGCGGGACGGTTTGTTCCACGAATTCCGACAACTCTTGGCAGAGATGATTGAGGCAAAGCGTGATCTGACCGCAACATACCGCTTGGCTAAGCAGCGCATTGACCTTGCAAACGCAATTGAAGGCGGTCTTGCCGTCCGAGCAGCAGCGATTGCGAACACCGGTCATCCAGAAGTTGAGGTCGAACGCCGAAACATCATGGGTGTTGTTGTACCAAGCGTGAGCGGTACCAACCTCAAGTCCACTTTCAAAGAACGAGGTGTCGGTTACATCGGTTCCTCACCATACATCGACGAAGCGGGGGAATCCTTCGGCAACCTGATTGAGAAGATCGTCAAGGCGTCCGAGATGGAAGCAACGCTCAAACGATTGCTTCAAGAGATTGAAGCAACGAAGCGACGTGTCAACGCTTTGGAGTTCAAGGTCATCCCTGAACTCGAGGAAGCACGTGTATTCATTCAACTTCGACTCGAAGAAATGGAACGTGAAGAGACCTTCCGACTCAAGCGATTCAAGAACAAGTGATGCACATCACTCGGCACACTACGGCCGCATGTTTGAAAACCATGAGGGATTCATTGATGGGGGAGGCTTGCCCCCGTTGGGATGAGGGGAGTCAATGAGCACCGAAGCACAACCCCTTGATGAACTCCTGCCAATGGATGCGCACAAGCAGCTTTGGTCCCAACACGATCTCCTGCAAACTATTTTGCAACGCTTCTTTTCTGTCCACAATGCCATTGGTGGTACTGTTTTACCAGCTTGGAACGTGTCAACCAGAGGTGAAGAAGATGCACACAAGCAACTCATTCAACTCAATCAGCACCTTCAGAAATTAGGATGGATGGGAAAACTGCTCATCGATGAGCCATGGGTTGTTCAAATCCTTCCGATTCCCGAACGACAGTTCCCACATCGTGGTTTCCAACGGATTATGTGGGCTGTCACAGCGTTTACCCTGACACTGGCAGGTGCATATTGGACGAACGGGGCAACGCCTGATGGCGGATGGTTCACAGAATCGTCTGCACTCGATGCCTTGCTTGGCTACACGCTTCCAATTCTTGCTTCGATTTTCATTGCCTCGCACATCCAACGCCACATTGCAGGTCGCTATGGCCTCCGAGTCGGGCATATTGTCCCCGTTCCAGAGCCATCGATAGCGCTTTGGAGCCTTGGTGCATTACCAAAATCGATGCTCATTTGGCCCTTTGGTTTGTTTTTGATTCCGACCCTACCTCGTATGGATGCTCGACTTTGGCCCGACCGAAAAGCCCTCGGATGGTCGGCAGTCAGTGTTCCGGTCACCCTCGTTACGCTTGGTATGGCGTTCTGGGGTCTCGGATTGTGGTTAACACCAGACTTTGTGGCTGTGACTGCCCAACAAAACATCGCTTATCCGCCGCTGGCCGTTGAACTATTGGGCGAGTTAACGTTGGGTGATGGCTACCAACAGCTGTTGGTTTGGGCACACCCCTTCGTTCATGTTGGCGCTTTGTTGACTTTCTTTGGCTGCCTCTCTATGTTGCCGATACCAACCTTCCCTGGTGGACGCCTCATGGTCGCACGGGCGGGCCACGGCGAAGCACGAAGCGGCTCCAATCAAATCTTCATTTTCCTTCTTCTGCTTGCCTTCGCATGGATGTTCGATGCGTTTGGTGGTCTCAACATCTGGCTCTTAGTGCTGTCAATGGTGGTTCCACTGCTTTTGTTCATGGGTTCAGACCGGCGCACGCCTATTGTGTTGGATGAGCCGAAAGGGCTCGAACTTTCATCGATGAAAAATATGGGTTTGGTTGCTCTTGCCATTGTGTTGCTTGCGCTTCCACAACAGATACCCTTTGCTGTGGATGAGGACTGGGACGACGAAGTTTCCTATACGGTGCAAGCTTTTGGTGAAGCTGTGTTGTACAACGGGACATGGAGTGCTGAAGTCAGCATCACTGCGGCAAACCCATCTTCCCTTCAGCGCACTTGGGCTGTCCTAGAAGATCGATATGACACCGATCTCAACGGGTGGACAGCTATCTGGGATTGCGATGGAAGTGATTCATATTCGATTGATGAAGGCGGTTGTGGGGGCGTCCTTCCACCAAACATGCAAAGCACCGTGGTGCTGAACCTCACATGGTCTGGACAAGGGGATGCGCCCATCGCTGCGTCCTTTGGTCTCTTGACCTCGTCCCTTTCGACCCTCACCGTAGAAGAAATCACTGTTCAGCCTGATTTGGAGGTCTTTGTTGCTTCAAAATGGACGTTTGTCGAGGAAGATGGTGAACTGAAGCGATGCCTCACAATCGGTGGTATTGAAGACGATGCCCTCAACGTTTCGTTACCAAATGCTCTGGATGCTTTCGATATCGAGGCGCGACTCCACTGGATTGAGGGACAGGACGGCCTGAACACAACATACGACGAACGACCGGACCGATTGTGCATTCGAGGCCTCGACCCTGTCGTACTGCAAGCATCAACACTCGATGTCGTGCTCGTCGATGGCGTTCGCTTCCATGCAGGATCGCCAGACCTGCCGATGACGGCTGTTCTTCCACAAGAAGGCTGGAGGATTACCTCCGAGGCCACAACGGGATGGGGCTTCGAATTAGGCGCTGGAACAATCATGAGTGCCACAGGTGAGCCTTGCCCACTCAATGCCACGCTAGCGACACCACTCCCTCCTGCATCTGGAGACTATGTATGGGATTTAGAGGTTCGAGACATTTCAAGCATACCTGCAATTACAAACGGCTCTCAGAATTTGACGCTCCAAATGCCGGACGAAGCACACGTCATTGTTTGCTCAGATCCTCTCTCGCCGATTCCACGTCTCAACTTCACTGTCGAGGAAGGGCCCGAGGTGATTCTCATACGCTCAGGAATTGCACACCGAATGTGGTCGAACGTCTGGACGGCTGCAACCAACGGCACATTGTTAAATCCTGAAAGTGGTACCTTCAATCTCTATAATCCGAGCAACACAACGGTTGCCGTCCAATTAAATTATGAAGGGAACGGAGCGCAATGGGGGGATGTTTCATCGACTTCACAATTGCAGCCGGGTGACAATTTTTTCGAATTCACACCCAGCAATTCTACAATGTCAACCATGTGGTTTGAGCATGTTGAAGGCCAGATTGTCGTGCATCTCGGCAGTTATATCTGAGGTGATGGCGTGAAGATAGCAATTTTGGGTGCCGGCTCCCTTGGCTCCCTTCTTGCAGGATTCCTAGCAGAAGATTCTCAAGCAGAACTCATGGTTCATTCAAAAGGTGATCATGGCGCTATGATGGTCGCAAAAGGGCTCAAAATTGTCGGAGAAGCAGAAGTGCACATTGATGCAAATCAAGCCCTGTTCACCCTTGATGAAATCGGTCTGCCAGAACAGATCAATGGTTCGATGGATGCGATTTTGTTGACAGGAAAATCGAACTCCATTGCACCGCTGTCTTCTCTTGCTCAACGCCTCCTGCGTCCAAATGGAATCGCTGTGTGCCTGAGCAACGGGCTGGGGCATGCCGAAACGCTTGTTGATGCGTTAGGACCACACAGGGTCATCTGTGGCACAACCACCTATGGCGCATGGCGGCCTGAACCAGGAACCATTCATTTTGCGGGCCGAGGCACCATTGTGCTTGGTCGTCTCCAAGACGGACCATCGCAAGTGGATGTTCAACCCCTTTTAGATGCCTTCACTCGTTCGGGTTTGGCGTGTCAATGGTCGGAGCATGGCCCAGCAGAGGTTTGGATGAAAGTTTTGTTGAACATCGCCATTAATCCAATTGCAGCCCTTTCGGGCGTGAAGAACGGTGAACTTTTGCAACCTTCTCTGTTCAGTGCAGCGCTTGAAACAATGCTGGAAGGCGCACGAATTGCCCGGCAAGAGCGTGTTCACCTGCCAGATGATCTGGCCCTTGAGCGGCGTTTACAAGAGGTTCTTCAGGCCACTTCTGAAAATCATTGCAGCATGCTTCAGGATGTACGGGCTGGTCGGGGTACAGAGATTGCATACCTCAACCAAGCCGTTGTGGAGCGCGGTGAACGAATTGGCGTGCGTGCTCCAATGAATCAAATGTTGAGTGCTATGGTTGAAGCCCTTACGCCTTCATCAAATCAGCATTGAAATGAAGCCCCTTGTTTTCGTTTCGGGCAAGAGAATCTTCGATCACAAGTTGGCCTGCCAAGGTCATGTTCCTTAGTTCTACGATTTCTCTCGATGGCACCGCTTGCTTCCACATGATATCCACCTCTTCAGAAAGCAGGGCTAAGCGGCGTTGGGCTCGATGAAGACGATCAAATCGCTTGACAATTCCAACTTCTTGTGACATGGTTGCCCTGAGTGCAGCCCGGTCGTTGATCACGGGGGCATGTTCAACCAAATCGCTCAGCCCTTCTGCCCGCCACTGTGGGAGCTCTTTCTGCTGGGTCGGTGGATTTGTTTCGATGATGTGATCTGCAGCTCGGGCAGCGTACACGACTGCCTCAAGCAAACTGTTGGAGGCAAGCCGGTTTGCACCGTGCATTCCGGTGCATGCAACCTCACCAATGGCGTACAAGCCTCGAATGAACTCTCCAGATTCACGTGCATGCGGTCTTCCGATGGAATCGACATCGAGTCCACCAACCACGTAGTGTGCTGCAGGTGCTACGGGAAGGGGGTCGTGGCCGAGGTGCAAACCATGACGCTCGAGCCTCTCTTGGATGGTAGGAAAGTGATTGAGGAGGTGTTCTCTGTCTAAGTGTGACGTCACCAAATAGACGTTCTCTGCTCCAGTTTGCTTCATGTTTTGATCAATCGCTCGAGCCACGATGTCTCTTGTTGCCATGGAGCCAAGAGGCGAGTGCTCAAGGGTGAATGAGAATGAACTTGGCGAAGGCATTGGTTTACCACTTTTGGTTGCCTTCTGACATTCCTTCTCCCATTTCGACAGTCCAGCTCGGTCGAGGATGACGCCACCTTCTCCCCGCACGGCTTCGGTGATCAGGAATGGACGGTCGTTCTTCCGTGCGAGGGCAGTTGGATGGAATTGTATGAAGGCCATGTCTTTGACGGCCGCTCCCGCCCGGTATGCCATCGCAAGTCCGTCGCCTGTGGCAACCGTTGGATTCGTTGTTGTAGCCCATAATTGGCCAACGCCTCCAGTCGCGAGAAAAATGATGTCGGCACTAAATGTAAGTACTTCTTGACTTACTTGGTCAAGGCACCATACGCCTGAGATTCCTTGCGCTGGATGGCCATGGTTTGTTTGAATTAAATCAATGGCGAGAGTGTTCGGTTTGATGGTGATGTTCGGGTGATTTGCAGCGCCTTCAGAAAGGGCTCGTTCAATTTCCTTTCCAGTTGCGTCTTTTGCGTGGAGGATCCTCCGTGTTGAGTGACCGCCTTCTTTGACAAGGTTGAACGAGCCATCTTCATCCGTTTCAAATCTCACGCCGATTGTAAGCAAATCTTGGATCCGCTCCGAGGCTTCTTCGATAATGTTGCGGACAACGCGTTCATCACACAATCCATCACCGCTTTCCAACGTGTCTTTGATGTGAGATTCTAAACCAATGCCGTCAGTCTTATCCAAAATGGCAGCAATGCCGCCCTGGGCCCAGTTGGTCGAAGAATCCGTGGGTCGTTGCTTTGTGATGACCGTGACCGTGTGACCAGCATCTCCCAAGCGGAGCGCCGCAAAAAGACCAGCAATTCCACTTCCGACAATCGCAACATGCGCCAAAACGACCACTCCGGTGTTCTTTGCTGATTCGCCGGTGCATTTCACCTCATCGGAAGGCGATACCACTATGGCCGTCACCCAACTACGGGGGCCATGGCGAGCGTGCGTGTCTTCATCGGACAACTCCTTGCTCTCACCATCGTTGTCGTAGTGGCTGCAAACGCGCAATTTGGTGCTCTTGCGCCAAAATTGATTGAAGGTGCTGGCGATGAGAAATATGACATGTCACGAATGAGCGAACCAGACTGTGCGCCAATGTTCGATCGTCTTGAAGACCTTCTCGCCGAAGGGAGTGAAACCAATTGTCTTGTTCCAGCAGGGGAATGGACTGGGATGGATTTCTTCATGATGGGTCCATCATTGTTCATCCTCCTCTCAGGACGAATTAAATTCGCACGTGTGGGTGCAAAGAAAGATCGCTTTTACAAAACGGCCTTCGCAGCAGGTGTTGTCCTCTTTGCCATTGCTGTTCTTGACCGTTTAGGTGTCCTGCCGACTCAGGTGAATTCTACGGGCTTGGCTGCTCTCATTCCGTTGGCAATCGCACCATGGGTTGTCCAAATTCTGTTTGCCCTCATCGGTTGCCTCTTGATGATGGGGCCTAAGTATTGGGAGGCTGAAGCGATCACTCAAGCAGGAGAATCCATTGGTAGGCGCAGGGAAGCTGCTCGCCAATTTAGGTCGAAATTCGGTTCAGTTGTTACGCCGTTGCACGCACGAGCGGGGACCAATCAACGGATCAACCGTTCACGGATTCTTCAGAAGGATTCCCGCCTCCATATGAGGAGGGGTGCTTCAAAAGGCGTCAAAGTCTATGCCACCTGTCCCTTTTGCTCTGGCGGGGGTTGTGGAAAATGCAACCACAAAGGGACCCTCTGATGAATGTGATTTTATCAGGAAATCCAAGGGGTTTGGCTTTCGAAAAGCAGTCGATAAAACCGCTAGACTGGGGGCATATCTCTCGCATTCTTTAAGACCCTTCGCGAACGGGTGTCACAGATAAGGTCGGGGATTTAATTCTCGATTACGAGGGAATGGGATGTATCTCAAAGCGTTAGAAGTTTCGAATTTCAAGTCATTCAAGGGTGAACTCACCATTCCCATGGACCGTGGGTTTACCGCAATTACTGGACCGAATGGTTCAGGAAAATCGAACTGTGGCGACGCCATTCAGTTCGTTCTGGGACCTCGTTCAAACAAGGTGATACGGGCCCAGAATGCGAAGGATTTGATCTTCAATGGTGGTAAGAACAACAAACCTGCGAGGGCTTGTGAAGTCACCTTGGTTTTTGCCAACCCTTTGCTCGCCAGTGGACGTCGCCGATTGCCAATCGATCAAGAAGAAGTTCGTATGACCCGCGCCGTTCGGCTCACAAAGAGCAACAACACCGTCACAGACTACCTTCTCGATGGAGAAGACAGCAGTCAGAAAACTTTCCACCGGCTGCTAAGTGCGGCGAACGCCCGTCCTGACGGCTACAACATTGTGCTGCAAGGTGACGTAACCCGACTTGCTAAGATGACTGCGAAAGAACGCCGAAAGGTGCTTGACGGCGTCGCAGGTGTCACCTCCTACGACGATGAAATCAGAAAAGCGGAGAAGCAACGAACAATGGTTGAAGGCTACATTGAGCGCATCGCACTGCTCGAAGATGAACAAAAGGCACGTCTCAAAGACTTGACCAAAGAAAAGAATTTGGCGCTTAAAGTCACCGATTTGGTTGAAGAATTGAAGGTCGCACGACGCCTTTCAGCCCAGGCTAAATATGCAAGCCAACAGGCAGAGCGCCAGTACCAAATTAACGAGCGAGTTCGTATCGAAGCGGAGGCTGCTCAACTCATTGAGGAAGTCAGAGAAGGCGACAAAGGTCTGCTTTCCCTCGATGATCAAATTGGCACCCTGCAAAAGCAAATCGAAGACCTCCTTGGTGGGGACAACAACGGCTTAATGAGCGCCATCAACGAACTTCAAATTAGAATTGCAACCAATCAAGACCGAATTGAGGAATCCGATGAAAAGGATGCAGAAGACGCGGCTGAGTTGGAATTACTCGGGGATGCACTGACTGCTTCAGAGGCGGATTTGGAGGCATTTCTGGAAGGATTGAAGTCAGCTAATGCTGACCTTGTTTCGGCCCTTGCAGCGCTTGAAGAAGCCAAGAAAGAAGAGGAAGGCGTCCGACAAGCCCTCGAAACATCGGGTACCGCAAGCGCAGAACTTTCCCGTGGACTCGCTTTGGCAACGGAAGCTGCTGAAAAGGCTCAGGAGGGCCTCGTTGCAGCGCAAACCGAGGTCAATCGTGTTGCAACCCAAGCAGAGATGCTTGGTGAGCAATTGAGCGATGCACAAGAGGCTGCAGAATCGGCTCGTCTCGCCCTTGCTGAATCGGAACACGAAGGCCAAGAACTCAAGGCCAACGCCCCAGATCAAGATCGAAGCAAATTGGCTGAAAAACTTCACCAAGCACAACGAGCGGAAACACGCCTTGTCGAAGAAACTCAAGCGGTTGAAACCCACCTTCGTGAGACGGAACGTAAGTTGTCATCGGCGAAGGCCGAGATGGAAAACCGTGCGGGTGCTCGAGGCATGGCGGGTGGCGCAGCGGCCGTTCTGGCCGCTCGTGACCGAGGCGAACTTACCGGCATCATCGGAACTGTGGCTGAATTATGTGAACCACGCGACGCTTCACACACCGATGCACTTGCGACGGCGATTGGCGGCGGTATGACCTCTGTAGTCGTCGACAACGATGAAGTGGCTGCAAGAGCCATCCAGTGGTTGTCACAAAACAAGGCTGGCCGGGCGACCTTCCTTCCACTCAACAAACTCAACAACACTCGTCCAGCAGGCCGGGCAACCATCATCTCTCGAAAGCCCGGCGTCATCGGTTTTGCGAATGAATTGCTTGACTACGACCCACGCATTGACATTGCCATTCGATTTGTACTCCGGAACACACTCATCGTGGACAGCCTTGCTACTGCCCGTGCCAACATGGGTGGCGTGCGCTTAGTGACGCTCCGAGGTGACGTTACTGAGGCTGGTGGTGCGATGGTTGGTGGTGCCAAGCGCAGGATGACGACTTCCTTTGGTGGCAATATCCAAGGGGCCAATGAAGTCCAGAAACTCGCTGGTGATGTCGAACGCTACCGCATGATGGCAGCAACTGTCAACGGGGCACTTGTTGAGGCTCGAAGGCAACAGGCTGAGATTCGCGCGACCATTAATGATCTCTCCAACAACGACCATTCAGTGCAGCTTTCCGAATGGAAAGCAACCCACAAACAAGCAAAGTCCAATCATACGACCGCTTTAGGCGCTGTTGGTGCTGCAGAGAAGCGGTTGTCAGAATTGGAAACTGAGGGTTCCAACCACCTTCGAGCGCTTGACCGTGCTCAAGAGTCTCTTGCTCAAGCCAATCAGGCTCGTAAGGAAGCACAAATGGCCCTTGAAGACGCCAGCCCAGTTCATCTGAAAGAGCGCCTCCACGCCACCGAGGTAAAGCGAGTCGAAGCAGAGGGGCTCAAGGCTCGGGCAGAAGCATCGCTTTCCAGTGACACTGGTCACCGTGCCTTGCTTGATTCAACGATTCAAGATTACAAGAAGCGCATTGACGGAATCAAGACGGCGGCCATCGCTCGCAGTGAGAAACTTGACGATATGCAATCACAGGTTGCAACCGATCGTGTGGCGCTCGCGGAGAAAGAGGCTGAGCGACGTGAATTCTTGGAAGAAAACCAAGGGCTAGAAGATGAACGTGTGGAACTCATCGAGGAGCGGAGTGCTCTGAAAGCAGCCCTCCAGCACAAGGTGCAGGAATCCCAATCAAGAAAGTCGATGAGCATCGAAATTGGCCGAGCATTGGCCCAAAAAGAGATCACAATTGCGCAAACGCTCCAAGACATGACCGAACAGGGTTACTCGCCTGCTGAGGATGGCGTCAACCTTCCAAGTGTTGGCGACGCAGAACGTAAGGAAAGAAACTTGCAACGCAGGCTTGATGATCATGGGCCAGTCAACATGCTGGCGATCGAACAATTTGATGCATGTGAGGCTCGCTTGGACGCAATGAAGGACGACTTCAAAACACTCCAGAACCGGCGGAAGCACCTGCTTGATGTTACAGATAAACTCGAGGCACAACGAAAGGAACGCTTGTTGAATGTTCTCGAAAAAGTCAACGAGAATTTCAAGGTTGCTTACAAGTCGCTCAGCGATGGTGGCCGAGGTGAACTGTTCCTTGAAAACAAGGATGAACCATTCAAAGGCGGTCTCGAATTGTGGGCCCAACCAAGAGGCAAGTCTGCAAAGGTGACCCGGCACCAACTGTCGGGTGGGGAACAATCCATGGCAGCACTCGCCTTGATCTTCGCAATTCAAGACTACGATCCAAGCCCATTCTACTACTTCGATGAAGTCGATCAAAACCTCGACGGATACAATGCAGAACGCATCGCAATGATGTGCCGAGAACGCAGCAAGCGAGCGCAATTCATCATGGTCACCTTGCGAAAGGTTTCCCTTCGACTTGCAGACCATCACATCGGCATTACGCACGGTGGCGATGGTTGCAGCCGACGCATCGTCGACTTTGATCGTGAGCGAGCGATTGCTCTTGGTGAACGTGCGCTTGCAGAGGCGGAGAAGGACAATGAAAAGAATCATTCTCGTATTGAGGAAGCACGTGCAGCCGAACATGAGATGCCGGAAGTGCCTGAAGCCTTGCCTGCTCCAGGGAGCCTTGGTGGACTGCTTCCACACATGACTGTTGGCGATGAAAGCGAGCCTTCACTCGCCGCTCTTTCGGAGCGAACTGCAGAAATGACGGAAGACATCGAAGCATACCAAGAGGTTGCGCAAGCTGTCCGTGAAGTCGATCAACAAGATGCTATAGAATCACGGGCAGAAGACGAGGAAGAACTCGTTTGAGGTGGTATGATGTCCGGTCAACAAGCAGCACTCGACAAGTGGTTCCTTCGCCAAGATGTGATGGACCAACTTCTTGCCTCTGGCGAGGCATCCGTTGATGCAACGCAATTTGCTGATCGAATCCTGGCCATTGCGGAAACAGAGGAGGCAGAGCATCAAACGCTTGTCGATCCTTTCGACCGCTCGGTGGCTTTGGTGCTTTCTTTGGTTCGAGAGGAAGAACTCGATCCCTGGAACGTCGACCTCTCGAGTTTCCTCAAGGTGTTCACCCTTCGAGTAAAGAATGAGGCTTCTGCGCTTGACTTACCTGCTTGCGGCCGTCTCATCCGTCTTTCATGGGAAGTGTTGCACCAGCAAGCCGTTGTTCTGTTTGATCGTGTTCAGGCCATCGAAGAAGAGGAGGATTGGGATGACGGGTTTGATTTTGGTTGGGAGGCCGCTTACGATGATGAGGCGTTTCACTTCACCAACACAATTCTCCAGGGCGAGGCAGACCATGTCTTGCCTGGCTTATTTGATGAAAGGGTGCGCAGGGAAGAGGGCCGCCCTGTCACACTGGGTGAATTGTTGTCGGCATTCAAAGACGCTGCAGATGATGCAGAAGCACTGCGTTTGCGAGAAGAAAACAGAATTGCCCACGAGCTGGAATTGCAAGAATACCTTTCCGATGTTGGAGGTCGAATGCACAATGAAGACCTTGAGGGGGACATTCAACGCTGCTGGACTGCCATGCGCCAAACATGCCTTGCACAAGCCTCGAACAAAGTTCCAGTCACAGATGTAATGGTGGCGCTCTCTGAGGTTCTCGAATCGACTTTTGGTGCGGTTCCAGAGGGCTATGACGATGAAGCAAAGGTTGCTTCTTTCATCGCCGGTCTTTTCCTTACCCACAGAGGCTTTGCTTCCATCACCCAAGATGAGGTGCCCGATGGCGTCATTTGCATTGAAGATGCATGGCCTCAAATCAAGACCTTTGAAGAAGTGAAAGCCCTTGTTGATGATCAACAGGCCGTAGAATCTGAACGAATTCAATCCCAAGACCTTGGATCGGTCCAACACGCACATATCCGCGCTGAAAAGGCTCAGAAAGCAGAAGAAACAGCCGCACGCAAAGCAAAGAAGGCGGCTGAGGAAGCCGTATCAGTGCAAAGCAAAACAGTTGCAGAGTTTACACCTTCAAAAACAGTTGAAGCAGAAATCAGTGAAGAAGACGCAACGTCGGAAGAGCCGTTCGAAGCGCATGAATGGTTAGTGGAGTGAGAATTAGAATGTCAGAAGTTCCAGTTGATACGCTTTTGGAGGCCACACTGTTCGGTGCCGGTCGCTCGATGACGGTTGCAGAATTATCGTCCGCTCTCGGCTATGATGAGGATGAAATGTTGGATTCCCTCTATTCGTTGCGTGCGACACTCAAACGTCGCAGAGGCGGAGCGCTTCAGGTCGCAGAAGTCGGGGACCGTTGGGCGATCGAAGTCAAACCAGATATTGCTGGGTTTTTGCCGAAAGAGACCAAGACTGAAATTCCTCAAAAACTACTCAAGGCTGCTGCTTTGATTGCGTATCATCAACCGATGGCCCAGTCACGTTTGGTCGAATTACTCGGCCAGAAAGCATACGATTATGTCCGTGAATTGGCACAATTGGGAATGATTGACCGCAGAAAGGATGGGAACACACGCCGTCTTATCACGACCCGGCGCTTTTCCGAGGCCTTTGGTTGTCCTTACACTGATCGGAAGAAGGTCAAACAATGGTTCCGGGAGCAAGTGAAGGGCACCGGTATGCTTGATGGGATGGCAGACGCTTCAGTCCTCAAAGAAGAATCAGAGGTTGACGGCTTGATTCAATCCACGCTTCCAATTTCGGAAGAAGAGTGATTTTACTCCAGCCGGAGTGCTTTCAGGAGTTCTTCCACAACCGTTTGTGTCTTCGGCCCATCCACAGCTTGGAGACGTTTTGCAATGGTCTCGATCTCTTCGCCAACAGCTCCTGCACTCACGGCCATGTTTCTGGAATGCAACTTCATGTGGCCCGCTTGAATGCCTCGCGTGGCAAGTGCGCGTAGGGCGCCAAGGTTTTGGGCAAGGCCAGATGCTGCAATCACGCCCGCAAGTTCTTGCGCAGATTCAACGCCCAGGATTGCGAGGTTGGCTTGGGCTGCTGGGTGAACTTTCGATGCCCCACCAACAATTCCGACCGCCATTGGAGTCTCGATTTGCCCAATGAGGTTGCCAGCCTCATCTTTGTACCAATTTGTCATCGATCCGTAGTGTTCCTTGCCGTATGCTGCATATGCGTGGCAACCAGCCTCAATCGCTCGCCAGTCTTGTCCACAGGCTAGGCCAACGCTGCTAATGGCGTTCATGACGCCCTTGTTGTGTGTAGCGGCTCTAAATGGGTCTGCTACGGCAAAATGATGCGCTTCGAGGATTCCCTCGATGACTGCTTCGCCGTTTGCCTTTGTTCCATCATCGGATAATTCCTCTGGGGTGAAGGTTGCTTCAATTCGAGCCAAGCGGTGGACTGCAAGGTTTGAGAGGATTTTCAAATGAACCCTGCCGCTTGTCAACTCCTCAACGCGTGGAGCGATGAGTTCTGCCATTGTGTTCACAGCATTTGCTCCCATAGCGTCTCGGCAATCGACCACAATGTGAAGGATCACCATCGGGCCACTGAGGCTTTGGATGGTTCTTGTTTCAATGCGCTTGCATCCACCCCCAAGGCGGATCATTGTTGAAGGAAGGCTGTTACAGAGGGCCATCAATTCCTCCCTGGCATCATGGAGGGCGTTTTCAGCTTGTTCGGTGTTGCTGCAATCAAGGACCTGGAGTTGAGCAATCATCAGCGGCGCGTCATTGTTGGACCTGAATCCACCCTTTGCAAGGCAGCGCTTGGCCATGTTGGATGCTGCAGCAACAACACTTGATTCCTCGAGGCAAAATGGAATCAGGTAGTGCTTTTCGTCAATGACAAAGTTGGTGGCAACGCCCACTGGAAGGGACATTGTGCCAATGACGTTTTCGATCATTCGATCGGCAGCGGCTTCGTCCAATTCGCCACAGGCTCGCAGTGCTTCGGTTTGTACTGGTGTGAGTCCAGCCATTTTGGCTACCATCTCCCGTCGTTCAGCCACTGAATGGCGGAAAAAACCTCCTAATCGACTGTTTTCAACTGGCATGAGTCTCGCCTTATCCTTTGCAGGCTGGTTGAGCCCATCAAGCAATCGCCTCATGCTGCTGTTGCTTCTCTTCTAACCAAGGCAGGGTCCATGGTCCTCTTTCATTCAAATTAACGGGTTTAACGGTTTCATTAACGCGTTACTATTGCGCTAAAAATGCGTTAACACACTTGATTTGTCGGGGGTGGTCGTGCGAGTAACGGCTTCTAACGGGTCCCTCGTGGTCTTGAAATCCCTCAAAGATGAAATACCCCTCTGCAGTTGCCCGTTGTATGGAAGTCCAAGGCAAAGAGATTGAGTTGCCCACCTTAGCCTCCAATCCATTTTCGACGCTTCCACTTGAAGCGAATCAAGATCACCTCCTTGTGGGGCGGGTTCACGTAAAAGATGCAATGACTCAATACATCCAATTCAAATCGCCTCGAAGAATCCTCCTTTCAGGAGAAATGGGCTCTGGTCGCTCTTCATTGCTGCGCTGTTTGTCCAATTATGCTCCAAAATCAGTCCATATCGACCATATATCGCAACAGGATTCGGCTCTCAGGCTTCTTCGGGAGATTTACGGGCAGTTAACCGGCACTGAAGCACCCGTTGGTTGGTCTCATGTTGCAGAAAAGCTTGTTGAAGCGTCAAATGCTCACCACCATTCCTTGCCTTTGATTGTCATTGATGCGCAACACGTCGAAATGGATTTGCTTTCACAGGCACTCCGTTCGGCCAGTGCGACCCTCAACCGGGTGCGTTGTGTATTGGTTGTGATTATCGAAACCATGCAGAAAGCACAGTTTCCTGAGCAACTTTTGCATATCTTTGACAGTGATTTCTACCTCGAACCCTTGACCATCAATGAAGTTCAAGCCCTCGTAGAAAGTCGAATTACGACCGTGTCGAACGAACCATTCACGCTTTCATTCGAAGATGCTCGTTACCTTCGTGAGAAGTCACATGGCAATCCAGGAGCGTTGATACGAGTCCTCCGAAACGCAGTTGATGCCTCCCGAAACCCAGGCTCAATGGCGGGAATCGATCAAATCCTCAGCCTGCCAACACCCCCTGGAATCGACCATACCGACACCCCGACGCCTCTGCAAAATACATCCCCCTCACGCCCTCTTGATGAGGTGGTGTTGGACGAGCAATACGAACCGGAGGGGCTGGAGGAGTGGACCACGCTAAATGCAGAGCACAGTTTACCAACTGAACGCCCGCCACCGTCGCCCGAAGAAAGCGAATACATCGATGCCTCGACGCCTTGGACTGAACGTCAAACATTACGAAATCAAGAAGACGATGTGAAAATAATCGAGAATGTGCTCGGTTTCGAACTGAATCTAGAACAACTCGATGAGGAAAAGTCAAGCGATGCAGAACTTCCTGAACTCCCCTACAAAGCGCTTCCACAAACTCCAGAGTTTACAGCAGCAGCTGAAGCAAGCCCGCCAACGATTGTCAATGGCCCGTTTTCAGGCCTTGTGGGCCGGTTACGGGATACAAAAGCCTCGCCAGGGTCGGAGGAGCAGGCAGGAACAGAACTCTGGCTCACGGAGGGCAATGGTGCACTCCCCGAACTCGCTCCCGACCCTATCGAAGTCAATCCGGATGATTCTGCCGAACTGATTCATGATGAAGTCGGTATGTTCATTCCTGAAGTCGATGAGTCTGATGATCAGGTGCTCGAATCCGATTTCATCGATACATTGGCAGTTGTGGAGGGTGCTCCGCCCAGGCCCATGCCAGGTGAATCGGATGCCTTGGCAGATGCCTTAGAGGCCATTGTAAGGGCTATGTCTGGCTCCTCGAGCGCCTCGCCGGGACCTGGCTCTCAACGCGCCTTTATCGATGCTTTAGCCAAGATCCAACACACATCGACAAAGGAGCATGAAGAATATCATCTCGACAGGCTTCTTCTTTCGAACCTCAATGCGAAGGAAATGGCGGTCTTAGCCGTGGCAGAGCAACGGAAATTTTCACCATCAGATCAAGCCTTATTGGCAGACCTTGGTGTCAAGCGTTCACGTCTCTCACAGATTTGCAGTCGTTTGCTCAAAGGTGGCGTGCTCAACGCCCGCACATCAGGAAGACAACGCTTCTACACCATGACATCCACTGCCAGAGCCCAACTTGCAGCGTGGGGCGTCCAAGGGGGTGAAGCCTGATGTGGACCATCACGTGGTCATGGCAGGCTCCCGGCCGTATTGCCGCAATGGCTGCAGCAGAAGGCGGCATGGTGATCAGCAGTGGCCTTGATTTGTTCATGCTCGAAGTTGATTCCACCGTGCGATGGCAAATCGAGTTGCCATTCAAAGCACATGCCCTAAGTGTTCAGAATGGGGTGGTGGCTGTGCTCGCAGCGCATGGATTCTATGTCATCTCAACAAGCGATGGTTCGATGCTCAGCGAGGGCCGTTCGACACCTGGCGGGTTCACCGATGTAGCGGCCCGGCCCGGCGGAGGGTGGATCCTCTCTGGACGAAAAGGGCACCTCCACCTATTTTCACATGAAGGCAGGGGAATTCGACGATTGGACAGCGGAAAAGTGCGTCGTTTGCTCGGATGGCTTGACCGTGAGCACATGATGTGGCAGGCCGCAGATGGTCGCTTGTGGTGCGCACGATTGGCACAATCTGATCAGAAGCGGTGCCTCGAGGATCGAGTTTGGAGTTGGGTTACGCCACTCATGCAGGGTCGTCTTTTGATGCAATCCAGTGATGGGGGTCTTTGGGAAGGTGTCCCTCATCCATTCGGTTGGGATTCGCTTGAACGCATTGAGTATGATTCACTCGAGCCAATGGAAGGTGTTCGAAGCGCAGACGGTTGGTGGATTCTTGGCATTGAAGGCCATCTACACCATCTGTCGAGCGGGGAAGGAGGCGACGGGGAGTTGCTTGGCCAGGGCATGAATCTTGGAGACCTTCTTGTTGGCCTCACGCCCGATGCGATGGCAACGGCAACACGAAACGGGCTTGTTCGACGGTGGACAGCACCTCACTTGGCGAAATCGGAAAGGCAGGGCCGTTACCAAGCGGCAGCAGAAGCTGCGCTTGCTAAGAATTGGGAGGAACGACGTTCTTTGTTTGCTCGTGCCCAAGCCGCAGAAGACGAAGGTCGACTTTCAAGAGCAGTTGAGTTGTATGGTGCTCTCGGGCGGACTGAAGATGTCAGGCGCTTGCTCAAACGACAAAAGGAGGGCGGCGAATGAGCGAGTCACAAACCGAGGTATCGATCGAGCGTGTTGAAAAGTACCTTGACATCACTCACAGAGCGCGTGCAAAGGCGACTCCAATCCATGCAGAGGGTTCACCTGAAGCAAGACAACTCGCTGTTATGATGCGAATGGCAGATGATTATGCCTCTGACGCACAGCACTTTCTCAAGATTGGAGACCGTGTTCGGGCTTTTGGAGCCATTAACTACGCCCATGCTTGGATTGATGCTGGTGTGAAACTCGGCTTGCTCGACGGGCATGGAGACGACGTGCTGTTCACGTTGCCTTAGTCACAAGTCTCGAGCCAATCGCTGAACGGTGCTGATGCCTTCTTGCATGGCCACAATCCGCTGTTCGATTTCCATGGTAAACTCATCAATGCATGTTTGCAGGCTTTCCGCCAATTCGTAGATATGAGAGGGTCTTCCTCGACCGTTTGCTCCTTTGCTCTGAATTCTGACCATTTTCTGCTCGTTGAGGGCTTTAATTGCAGTGCTGATTTCTGGCTGCCGAAGTCCACAACGGGTTTGCATGATTTTACTGGTCGTGGCACCATGTATGTGCAGGCACAAGATCACTTTGACGATGCTCGGTGACATGCCAAGATCAATCAGAGCTGCAGCAAGGGGGGTGCCTTGTGGATGTTTGATGGCAAAATGGTGGTCATTTAGACCAGCCTCAACGGACTGCATTTCTGACATAAGGCGAAGGCGAATTTAATCCTATATGAAGTTCCTACCGGCATGATACAAAAATGATGAATCTGAGGGTTTAATTTTGAAAGCTGAATAAATTGACTGCCTTGAGATAAGGGTGCCAATAAGCACGCTTCTATAGACCTTCGATGAGATTGAGTCGTTTGTTCTTCGAAACTTCGAGAACGGGGATGGCTCGCTCAAACAAACGTCGTTTCAGTTCGATATCGACTGTGAGCACCACCATCGAGTTGATTTGCGCCAGGTGGAGTAATTGATCATCGGTGTGCTCACCAACCCCAAGCGGCGCCTCGATTGTCGAGGATTTGGCGATTAGCATGCTCAGAAGCAGTCGCTTCGCTCTCGGTCGTTTTGCATCAAGCAGTTCTAATTCTTCCATGACTTTGGGGATGACCAACAGTTCTGGACGGCCTAAGATTCCCAGAAGTTCAGCATCGAAGTTCATGCCCGAGTCAATCACAGCAGCCCATCCGCAAGCGTCGATGAGGACTTTTTGCATGTTGATGTCCTCCACTTCATGGTGAGGCGTGACGTTGTCACTCAATCGTTCCGTAGCCAATTAATCGCCATCGTGTGCCGACTCGCCTTGAGAGTGAGACGCGCTGGCCAGGGTCAGCGCAAATCGGAAGTCTGAGTTCGAGTGTAGCTCGGCCTTTCTCTGAGTTTCTTGTGACGCCAACCGATGTTGCGGTTGCAACGTTGATCATCAACATCTCATTGTTTCGAAGGGGATGGATTCGTTCCGGAGCTTCACCTTCGCCAGCGACCATGGTTTCCATGAGTTTGATGGAGATGTCAACCGAGGTTCGAATCTCTGGAAGGTCTCCTTTTCTAGCGACAACTTGACCAGAGAGGTTGTCGGATGTCGTGATCGAAGGGTCAAGCATCGTTGCCATGCCACATAGGCCGCCTGCATGCATGGTGTCGAGGTTGAGTCCTCCGCCCTGCATGCTGCTCACGGTCGCTTCAATCGGCTCCCAGTGGGTTTTGTTTCCTTGCTCAATCTTTCGACCGGGGCCAATGATGATTTCATCGCCGAGGTCAAATGCTCCTTCCACGATGCTTCCACCGATGACACCTCCGCGAAGTTTTGTCGGGCGGGTGCCGGGTCTGTTGATGTCAAAGGAACGGGCAACATGCATGATCGAGCGCTTGTCGCTTGAGCGGTCCGGTGTAGGAATGGTTTGTTCGATGGCGTCAATAAGAATGTCTAGGTTGACATCGTGGTGGGCGGAGACTGGAATGATTGGTGCGCTTTCAGCGATGGTACCTTTGAGGAATGTCGAAATCTCTTGATGCGATTCAAGGGCTCGCTCACGAGTGACCAGGTCAATCTTGTTTTGAACGATGACGATGTTTTTGATGCCAGCAATTTCGAGCGCCATGAGGTGCTCTCTGGTTTGTGGTTGGGGGCATGTTTCGTTGGCAGCCACCATCAACATGGCGCCGTCCATGATTGATGCGCCGGTGATCATGATCGCCATGAGCGTCTCGTGGCCTGGAGCGTCAACGAATGAAACAACCCGTTGCAGTTCATCAGCAACATCTTCTGACCCGTCAGGTCTTCGACCAGTTGGGTAGAATTGCCCCTCCTTTGTCTTGTAGAATGCCGTGTCAGCATAGCCGAGTTTAATCGAGATACCACGCTTGCGTTCTTCCGAGTGTGTATCTGTCCAAACGCCAGAAAGAGCTTGGGTGAGTGTGGTTTTTCCGTGGTCAACGTGACCAACGAGGCCGATGTTGACTTGTGGTTGTGCTGGAAGCGCTCGTGCCATGCTTCCATCACTCCATTCTTTCGATTACCCTCTCGGGTTTCACTCCGATGCTTCTTCGCTACCTGCAGCGAGGATGTCAGCGAGGGACTTGTTGCCCGATTCGATGACTTTGAGGTTGATTTGACGTGTGTCTTGGTTGATGGTGTTGCCACGGAAGTATCGTCGCTTGCGCAGACCGTCTGGCTTGTAGCGGAATCGCTTCTTTTCGCCACCCTTCGTCTTGAATACGAGGTTGTGGCCCTTGAAACCAACGGATTGGGTAACGAGGACTGCTTGGCGTGATCCTCCATCGAGGTCACGTCGAAGAGGCGTTCCGGTCTTGTCTGATCCGCCAGTGATTTGCAATTTGTAACCAGAGAGTGTTTGTTCACCTTCGCCGACGAAGATTCCATCGACGGTATCGCCGATTTTTTTACCCAAAAGTTGAGCGTGGTTGTTCCCACTAATTTTGAGTGAATAGGACCTACCATCGCTGGTTGGGTCCGTATCATTGACGACGGCGACGAATTCTCCTTGTTGTCCAACAGCCATATTTACACCTCTAGAACGACCTTCCGAACATCGACCCGTATTTAGCCCCACCGTATGAAGTGGGACGGGTGTTTGCTCATCGAATCTTCTTTTTCAAGAGCATTTCGAGCCGACTCGCAATGTCTTTTGGAAGAAAATGAGGCATGCTCAAATGAGTTGTTCTGCCTCTTCCTCCCCCGATTGTGGCCACTCGAGTAACGAGGAGTTGACGGGTTTCAAACTCCTTTAGGTACTTCCACACAGTGGTGTGACTCTTCATTTTCACCTCGTACTCCTCACAGACCACGGCGTAGAGTTGTTCGACGTCGCCGGTGGTCATCGTTTCCTGATTTGTAAGTCGTCTGCACACCGCCAGCAGGACGAGCATTGGATGTGCATTGAGATCGTCGATCAGCTCAAGATTGCTTCCTTGAGCGGTGAAGGAGGTGTTCGAAGGTTCGTGAACATCATCGATGATCAGGTGAGTTGCGTTGTGGCCATCCTGGCGCCTTTCGCATCGCTCGACAGCAGCGTTGAGTAACTCAATCACCTTTCTTGCATCACCGGTGTGTGCGGCTTTTTCCGCAATCAAGCGAATGATTTCGGGCGTGTATGTGCCCAGTACGAGGCCTAGTTGGGCGCGTTGTGCCGCGATGGCCTCCAAACCATCAGCGGTGTACCCACTGACTCTGAGATGGTTCGAGACGCCCATGCGAGAGATGACTGCAGTCTCAAGCACATCCAACACCTGTTCCTGGCTGATCAGAATCAACGACATCGTTCCCTTTCCCTCTTGATCTTCATCAATTCGAAGCAATTGGTACAGCAAGTCGTCCCCGCTCCTTCTGAGCATGTGGTCGACTTCATCGAGCACGACGATCAAATGAGATGCTTCCCTACGAAGCAACCTACGTAAACTCAGCAGAAGTTCACCCATTGAAAGGCCTCGATCTGGATGGCCTGGATCAAGCAGGTGGAGGATCCGCTGTACGACTCGCATGCTCGTCGATGCATTTCTGCAGTTGACTTTGACGGAACGTATGTTGCGTTTGCCAGATAGGTGGCGTTGTATGTCTCGGCAAAAAGTATCGGCCAGCACGGTTTTCCCACTTCCAACTGGGCCGGTAATGACCGCCCGCCCCGCCCCTTCAGGATGCGCTAGTGCGGAGAATTTCGAAGCGAGTTCCCGCTGAATCGTCTCCCTGCCCACGAGTTCTGGGGGCATCCAGTCGAAGTCCATGACTTCTGGATTCGCAAGCACTGAGCCTGCCCCAATTCGGTCAAGATAGCCTACCATACCAAAGGATGCTCCCGCCAACCGTTCTTGAACATACGGTTTGCAAAGCACCACATCGGGTGTGTTTTGCCATCCTTGGCGTTCTTGTTCAGGGAATTTCGTCAAACTGGTATCCAGTTTCCCACTTCTTTTCCCCAAGAGCCACTTCAAGCTCAAACGGCGTAATCAAGGGCTTGTTATACCGGACAGCATCATCGATGGCGATACGTGGGCAAGCCGTGTTGACGAAGGCGTCAACCGGATAGAAATCAATGAGATCAGGCCCAATGTGCTCTAATGCGAGCAAGTAACCTTTCTTGCCGTGTTTCTCCAGCATGCGCTTCATTCGAAGAGCAAGGGTCCGACGCATCTGGCCAGGCTTTTCCCCGATGAGGATGCCAAAGCGTTGTGCATCTCCACTTGCCATGATCAAGCCAGACCTCTGACGGAGGATTCGCTCGATTCGTTCAAGCGACATTTCTTCGGCATCACCGGTGTACGGGTCGAGCATTGCGAGTGGTTTGCCTGTATGGAGCACAAGCCCGATTGGGTGGAAATCACCAGAACCGAGGAACAGGTAGTGTCCAATGGAGTCATCATCGCCCGAGTAATTGCATCCCAACACTTGGCCTGGGAATGAAAGTCGAGCACCACCAATTGGAATGGTTACATCGTACCCCGCTTTCTCAAGTCGGTCATGAAAATCAGGAAGCAAATGCAGGTGTTGAATGGATCCCACGAGGCCGAGTTTGGTATCTGTGAGCGGAGCCATGCGCCCCACGGCATCGAGGAACCGCTCTTGTGCTTCTTCTTCCGACATACCTTCAATTTGGCCTTGGTTTGCCATTCGAGTTTGGGCGATGGCTTTGTGAGCATCGAGGAATGGAATGACAGGAGTCAATTCCGGGTCGCCATCGTATGTTACGTCGATAAATTGCGTCGGCATACCAGATTCGATGTTCATCTGTGAGTGGCCCATGTGAGCAACCAATTCGACGCCCATCAATTTCATTTTATCATGAACTAAATCACACGCACCGTAGCATGGGTCTGCTGCGAGCACGACTTTAGCGCTTGTTTCAGTCTCGATGGTGTCCATCATCTCAAGCGCTTGCATCTTCAAACCCTCTGGGATTTGGAGCGCAATCAAACGGTTATCGTTTGCTTGTATGCGTTCCATGAGTTGGTCAAGTTGGAAATCGTGGCGGTCTAAATCCATGGTCGTCCCCACCCGAGGGGCTCGCCCCCCCCTCATCAATGCACCCTATGGGGAGGGTATCAATCATCCAGCAGAACAACATCGCCGCCATCCATCTCGAGACGGACCAGCGAATCGATTTTGATTTCTGGGTAGTCAGCTTGGAGTTGTTTCAATCCGGGGCCTTTCTCGACGACGACAAGAATGTGAGCCACCGTTGCACCTGTGGCCCGAACGCCCTCGATTACGGCCCGCAATGTCCCGCCAGTTGAGAGAACATCGTCAACGATTGCCAACCGTTCGCCGGGTGCAATGTCGTTGAGGTACATTGGTTGCTTAGAATAGCCAGTCGCTTGGTCGATGACCACCTCTCCGTCGAGTCCATAGGAACGTTTTCGACCAATCACAAGCGGTACCCCGGTTCGAACACTCAGCGGTGCAGTAAGAGGTAACCCCATCGCTTCAATGCCGAGGATGAGATCGATACCGCTCCAGTCGATGGCGGCTTCAGATAAATCCGTGACTGCTTTCAGTACTTCGGGATCAAGCCGAGGTACGCCATCGGTGATGGGGTGAATGAAGTAGGGGTAATCGCCTTTCCAAATGACTGGAGCGTTGGCGAGGCTCGCTCGTAGACGCTGCAGTGCGTTGCCCATGCCAAAACCGCTGGTGCGGCGGGGTATGACCTTTGCTCAAAGTTCAGCGAGGAACTCGACGTACTCATCAGGTTCCAAGAGGTTCTCGAGGTCCAATTCGTGAGGTTCAATGATGATGATCCATCCGTGGTCATAGGCAGAATCGTTCACCAAATCAGGGTTAATTTCCACTTCGCCGTTGACTTCAGCAATGAGGCCAGAGTACATTGAAGGGAACGCAACCTTCTCGTCAGCAGTCCAAATTGAAAACATGTCTCGACCTTCATCGATTTCGTTTTCGGCTTGCGGCAAGATCACTCGAAGGACTTCACCAATCTCTACGGCGAGGTATTCGCTCACACCAATCATGAGTCGGTCGTCTTTTTCTTGATACCAAAGATGGTCTCGAGAATATTTTCTGTTATGTGCAACGCTGAATTCTACAACTTCTTCATCCATAGGGGCACTCCCACAAAACGCCCCAATCGCCATTGTATATCAATTTGAGGCAAAACGAACCCTCTGGAAAAACCGTCAAACGGGTTAAGTGAGTCGGCGTTATCCGCACTACGGGGACGAACATGAACTACGGCGAAACCGAAGAACAGCAAATGATTCGAGAGATGGTCCGTGACTTTGCAGAGAGTGTATTATCGCTCACTGTTGAACATCGTGATCAACAACAAACGCCGCCGAGCAAAGAGTGGGAAGAATTCATCGAATACGGTCTCCAAGGGGTCACAATTCCAGAGGCATATGGCGGATCTCCGGTGGATGATGTTTCAGAATCGATCATCGTTGAGGAACTTGCTCGAGTCGACCCATCATTTGCAGTTATGTACTGTGTTCACGTTGGATTGTGCTCGAAAACCATCGCCCTCCACGGAAGCGAGGAACAAAAGGCAGAATTCCTTCCTAGGCTTGCGGCAGGGGAAGTAGGCGCATACTCACTTTCCGAGGCAGGTGCCGGTACAGATGCAGCGGCGATGACCTGCAAAGCAAAGCTCTCTGACGATGGCGAACATTACATCCTCAACGGCGAGAAAATGTGGGTCACCAACGGTACGCAAGCCAAAATTCTCGTCTTGTTTGCCAAGGATGTCGACCACCCAGACTACGGGGTGAAAAAGCACGGTGGGTCCACTGCGTTCATTGTCGACTCGAGTTACGAAGGTTTCTCTGTTGGAAAAAAGGAAGACAAACTCGGTATCCGTTCCTCGGATACATGCACCCTCATCCTCGAAAACTGCAAAGTACCTGTCAAGAACGTCCTGAAGGGCGTTGGAAATGGATTCCCGATTGCCATGAATGCCCTCGATAACAGCAGGATCGGAATTGCGGCCCAAGCGCTCGGCATTGCCCAAGGAGCATACGAAGCAGCCCTCAAGTACGCCCACGAGCGGGAAGCCTTCGGAAAGCCAATCGCACATCACCAGATGATCATGGCATACCTCGCAGACATGGCCACACGAATCGAAGCATCCCGCCTCCTAATCTATCAAGCATCGTGGGTGAAACAACAGCACTACGAACACGGTGGTCCACGGCACTCCAAAGAAGCCAGTATGGCCAAACTGTTTGCCGGTGACACAGCAATGTGGGTGACTGAGCGAGCCATCCAAGTGTTAGGTGGCTACGGGTACACAAAGGAGTTCCCTGTGGAGCGATTCTTCCGAGATGCAAAGATTACACAAATCTACGAAGGCACACAAGAAGTCCAACGGATTGTAATCGCCCGAGCACTCAAGTGATCAAGCAATTCGTGCGTTTGTGCACTCGAGGTTCGCTTGCTTCAAAGCGCCAGACCATCGGTAGATTTTCCCTTCCGAGGTAACGACTTGCCCCACCTTGAGGCCTTCAATGAACTCTGTTTCACTCACAGGGAATCGCATGGTCACAACATGCTCGCCACCATCGAGGGTTCCAGTGATGGTTTGGCCACCTCGATATTCACCCGATGCCATGAGCGATCGCTCTGTTTTCTGAACTTTGATGGTTGACGTTTGTATGGCTGAACGGCCGACGATTTCGTTGAATTCAGAAAGCAATCGAGCACCAGAGAGTGCTTCGATGATGCTTAGATGATCCAAACCGCCGGTCGATGCCTCTGGTTCTAGCACAGGTTCGGACACGGGTGCGCTTGTTACCACTGAGGGTGTTGGAGCCACTGGTTCTGGCTCAGTTGGGGCTACAGCCACTGTCGTCGCCGCAACCGCAGCCACGCTTGCCACTGCGGCAACCGGTGCCACTTCTGCAGGTGTTGGAGCAGGTGCTTGAGCAGGTGCTGGTTCTGGGACTGGTGTTGGCTCTGGGGCAGGTGTTGGCACTGGTTCTTCTACTGCCATGGGTTCCTGCGGCATTTTTGGAGTCACATTTTCAAAGCCAATCGATTCGAGGAAGGCCCACCACTCAGCAAGCGTAACGGCACCGTTTCCGTCAGTGTCGATGTGCTTGACCACCAATTCAACCACCCATTCAGGTGGCTCAGCATTGGACATTGTTCGTATGAGGTTCAAGATTTCTTCGTTGCTAATGATGCCGTCTTGGTTTGAATCGGCCATAGCAGTAAGTTGAGCAGCATTGTAATTGGATTCACTCAACCATTCACCAAACTTGTTGGCAATTGCAGCGAGCCGTGGATCCTCATCTCTTTTCTTTTGGTAGTTCTCACGAGCCGTGTTCACAGTGCTGCGCGTTGCGCTCGTCATTCGTTCAGCAGCTTGCGCCGCAACACGCGACTTAATGCCCATGGCCCATTCTTGGATTGGTTTCTGGTCTTGAAGGGTCGAAATGACTGTGTCGCGAGGCAGGTGGCCAGGCGGGGCGTCGCCGAGGAAACGGACCGCAACTGCAGAGAGTTCCTCATCTGAGAGCAAGTTTAGATCGATTCCCTGTTGTGCCATTCTTTGTTCGATTTGCTGCATCATGAATTCTGACATGGTGGTCCCCTTAACACGAAACAAATCGTTCTCTCACATCAAGATAATGCCGTCGCGGCCTAGAATTCGATTTTCGGCCAATGGGCATGGTTGGCGTGTTCCCAGTTCAAACCGCACAGCGCCGTTTCAATATCATCGCTGTCTGCTAAGTCCCTTTCAATCTGGATGCGATGAAGCCACATCTTCAGTCGGCCAAGAGCAATGCCCTTGCCAAGACCGGTGCGTTCCATGATCCAGTGGCCATCGACGATTGACTCGTCACCCGCCCTCAATGGTTCAAGTTCTCCCAATCGGTGGAGCAGAACGTCAATCTCGTTTGTCTCAATCGAATCCATTGCAGGAATCATGAGCCCCGATTCTCGAATCACTTTCTCCATTTCAAGGTGGTTTCTGGCGCGCTCCCGAAGAACGCTTCGATACACACGTAGGTCGGCAAGGGTGTTCTTTGGGACGCGCCCGAATCTTCGGTGTATTGTTTCCACCTCTTTTCGATCCTTGTTTGATAACTTGAGGTGCTTGAGTGTACGCTGGACCTCTATAGAATCGTTTTCTGCAAGAAGGAGTGCGAAACGCTCGAGCGGGTTAAGGTTCGAGCAGAGTGAATGCCGCTGTGCGAACATTCTGTGCGCTTGACCATTCCACTTCCCTGGCAGGAACCGGTCTAATACACCGTCTCTGCCCATGCGTTCAATGACGTCAGGTGCGTTTTGTCCTGCGAGAATCTTCTGCCATTCCATCCAAATACGTTCATTGGTTACACCAGATAGCATGCCTCGATGTTGAAGGAGTGCTTCAGAGAGTTCAGGGTCGAACCGCCAAACTCCAGCCTCGCCTCGGTCGAGGAACCTGTAGGCTCGAAGGATCCGCAAACCATCCTCAGAGAGGCGTTGATATGCTTGCCCAACGGCTCTCACTCGTTGATTCTCAAGGTCGCCTTGTCCATTGAAAGGGTCATGAAGAAGATGCCTCCTTGCATCAATGGCCATTGCATTGAATGTGAAATCTCGTCGTTCCAAATCACCAAGCAGTGATGTCCCAAAATTGACAACTTCGGGCCTTCGACCGTCGCTGTATTCCGATTCGGTTCGCAGCGTTGTTGTTTCGTAAAAACGGCCCTCTTCGCCTCGAAGTGTGAGCGTCCCGTAGCTAATTCCTGTGGGGAGGGCATCAGGGAATAACTCCAGCATTTTTTCTGGTGGGAGGCTCACTGCGAGGTCAATATCTTGATTGTGGACGCCAAGAAGTGCATCTCGGACAGCCCCGCCAACAATCCAAACGCCTCCACCGGCTTCGGCGATTTTTGTGAAAATGGAGTTGATGTCATTTGGCAATCTGTTGACCCATTCCACCAAGTGCTCAGGGAGGGGGGCATTGTGGGCGTCGCCCAAGGAAGGAAGGGGAAACGCCTCTTGGTTTGATGACATGGGGTTCCTTCCGAACGGAACGATGGACGCTTGATGAATAGCATTATCGCACACAAGCCGTTCGCATGTGGTAATGTGGGAAGAGGAAGATGTGCAACTTGTACCGGTTGAGTGGCTAAAACCGCATGAAGAAATCAAACCTCGGAATCGAGATAAGTTGCTCGATATGACAAAACGCTGGGGAGGCTACACAAAACCCCTCATTGTCGACAAAGTTACGGGTGCGATCCTTGATGGCCACCATCGATATTCCATCGCAGGTGAACTGAAGTTGGCACAAATTCCAGTGATCGCTGTTGATTATTTGAATGATGACAGCATTGAAGTTGATGTGTGGCCATCTGCCAAGATTGATTCACTTACCAAGGAGGAGGTCATTGCAATGAGTCTCTCTGGTGATGTATTCCCGCCAAAAACGAGCCGCCATCGTATTGCCGATCATTTGCCCCCGATCCATGTATCGCTGGATGTCTTGGCACAAGAGGCTGCAATTTCACCAGCAGGAGAAGAAGATTGACTCAAACCCCTTCGTTCTCTTGAATCCAGGTGAACAAATGGCGCAGCACAGGTCCAAGAGACATTCCTTTCTTTGAAAGTGAGTATTCTACGCGGGCTGGCACTTCTGCGAACACTTTTCGCTCGACCAGACCCATAACGGCGAATTCCTCGAGCCTTCTGCTTAACGTCGTAGCCGTGATTGAGAGTTCACGCCTCAATTCATTGAATCGAACAGGTCTCCCGCTTTGGAATAAAAAGTAGTGAAGTTCAAGGACGTGAGATTTCCCGAGAAGTTCGATCATTCCCTGGTTGGAACTCTTGAGGCATGCTGGTTGTTCTTCGACTGGTTGCATAAAGATACCAAGCAACGGATAGATATCAACTCTCCAGTATCGGCAGTGGTACTGAAGTTTTCGGACTGCTACTTTTTGTGTTTAATATGGTGGCGCAGTGGAGTAGACACGGAAGAGACAAATCATGAGTAAATGTGGCTGCGGACGATCGCCAACTGGAATGTGTAAAGGATGGCACGGTCTAATCAAAGAAGAATACGAAGCTAAATTGGCAGCGTTCAAGAAAGAAAACCCGGACGCTTAAGCATAGCAAAGGCTGCTTGAATTGAGATCAAGATGTTCTCAACGCACATCGATTCGATGAAACAACCGTAGCAATCGCAACGGTAAATCGTACCAATTCTCAGGAATTGGGGCCGCACCTTTTTCCGCTTCGGCGGAACATGGTACTCACTTACTTCTCTTGCCGTGTGGCGATGTAATCACGCCACCTCTGGTTTCCTTTACCTGATAGTTTCACGTTGTGGCGTGGTGCGGCAGGAAGTGTAATCGAGCAGGTACAAAGCATTCCTTCGTGGGCGTAGGTCAACTCGACCTCCCGACCAATCTTACCTTTGAGGGCCGATTCGATGGACTTCAAGCTCGGTGTTCGCCTGCCATCAAGAGCGATGATTTCGTCACCAGGCATGAGGGTCATTCTCAATGGGCTGGCCGCCATGTGCGTGCTCACAGTCAATTTTCCAGCCTTCATGGAGAGGTTAAGACCTAGCCATGCAGACTGTACTTCGCCTTCTTTGATTGGATGTTCAGGTTCCAACTTCAAGCCAAAGTATGCCATCGTTCGTTCCATGTCAGGCGCTTGCTTCCGGCTGACCATTCGATCGAGCATGGCGCCAAGACGACCTCCGCCCTTCATCGAAGTGAGTGCTTTGCGGATGTCGGCATGTGTGATGCCTAAGCGCATTGTCGCCCCACATTCGAGTGCATGACGTTCACATAATAACGCCATGAGGTCGCACACGCCATTGGCTCCTTTGGAACGCTTTCGAAGTTCCATATCAAGTTCCATGATCGTCAATTCCCCTTCAAGATAATAGGAAATTTGCGTCTCTCGAGAAAAGGCATGACCTCGATAGAGGTGAATCCAAGCGTCATGGCTCGATTCTGTGAGCGATTCAAAGGCCATTCCATTTCGCCCAGTGTGTCGCTTCATCTTGCGGAGGAAATCTTTTTTCCAGTCCTCTTCAGTCCATGCGCCTGATCGAACGCAAAGCATGTCTCCAAGCCAAGAAGTACCACCTTCGAACCACCACAAGAGGTCAGAATGACCTTCACGCTGCAAATCGTAATCTAAGAAATTCCGAGGTCGGAGGCGTTTGACATTCCACTGGTGGAGGTATTCGTGACTAAAGAGGCTGACAAGGTCACGGTACGCATCATCGTGGCCGGGCATGAGGCATTCTCTTGGCAGCATCGATGTCTGCGAATTGAGATGTTCAAGGCCGCCGCGCGACCGTTCAGTCAGTTGAATGACGGTCACGTAGTTGTCCCATGAAGGAACGCCAAACAATGCGTGGTGCTCCTTGACGATTCGATCCATGTCCAGCTTGAATCGAGTAAGCATGCCCTCGTCAATCGGGTGGTTGCCACTGTCCCACAGCTTGAGATGATGCGTCCGTCCATCAACCACCCATGTCTGAATTGGGTATGGGTTAATCTCTACAATCCCGTCGAGCAATTCATCCCTGTTTGGAACTGTGAACAGATGGGTTGTGCCTTCATTTGATGTGAGGGCCCCCTTTCCTGTCGACGATTTCAGAAGTTCATACTGCGTTGCTGGCGTCCATGAAGCAGGGGCGTGTAACTCAACTGTGTGGGTCAAATTCATCCGCTCGGGATCAATGCCTTGTGTTGGTAAAAACCAGGTGAAAGGAGGCATCATGTGGAGGTGACCCTCATCGAGGTGGTTGGAGCGAACCGAGAGGTCGTCCGCAAGAAGTTTGTATCGAATTCTGAGTTTCGATGTACCTTCAGGCACCTTCACTCGCATGGCATCGACATGATGGCGATTGAATGCGAGGGGGGTCCCATTTTCAGAGCTTGCTTCGAATTCAGTCATGTGCTGAATTGGCTCGCGCAAGAAGTAGGAACCTGGGACCCAGCGTGGGAAATGCAAGGTCAGCGTCTTAGAAGTAAAGGGGCCATTTACTTCTAAGCCAACATGGAGGCGTCGAGTCGAGCCTTCAGTCGCATCAATTTGGAACCGGATACCGGACAGTGGGGTGCTCATATCTCGAGTTTATCATAGGCAGTAGAAAGGTTCTGTGCCGCTTCAATTAGCAATTCAGGGTGCTCTTCGGATAAGAAGAGCCTTGCTTCTTCCACCAAAGGTAACTCGTCACACCGCCCCAAGAGGCGTTCAATCCATCTGCTTCGCTCAATTTGGTCGATGGTTGGATCACGTATAAGTTCCCAACGCACTTGGTCAAGTTCCGTGCCTCGCATGCCTTGGAGCCATCGCCCAATCACAATGTATTCCTTCGCCTCAATGAGGGTTTTAATCGGTGCATCATCCATTGATGTGCATTGTTCTCTCAAGGCTCCTACGAATTTTTTCAGCGTCGCTCCCTTTACCGATTGTGCAAAGCTCACAAGCACCTCCCCGTTGTTGTCAATGGCGGATTGGATGAGTGCAGAACCGTTGATTCCACGTTCCATTAACAGCACTAAGGCCGCTTCATCCAATGGTTCACCTCGTTCGTCCATGGCTTGCAGGGCGGCATCACATACAGAGGCGTTTTTATCTTCGATTCCTTTGCGGCGAAGCGCTGCATCTGCTCCAGAACTCAATGCTGCAAGCCGACGAAGGTAGGCGTCATCTGAGGAGAAGAACCGCTCGACATACGCATCAGCCGATGGGCCGTTTAGGAGGGCAGCAGCACTTTTTCTGCGGCAAGTTAGGTCTTCGTCATCCACCAGTATGAGGGCGATTTCGGAAACATCTTCTTTGAATTCTGAAAGAAGGTTTGCTGCGCAGCGCCTCGCCTCTATAGAACGATGATTTGCTAATGTCTTCAGGGCAGATGGGCCCAAGGCGGGTGCCCATCGTCGATGCGCATCGAGTGCCTTTGAGCGGAACCATGGGTCTCGATCATCAAGAAGGGGGACGAAACCGTCCAATGCTCGTGGAAGGTCAGTGTCAAACAAAACTCGCACAGCGCGTCTTCGTTGCCGGACATCCTTGTGGCGGAGTTTGGAAATCTCTCCATCTAACCCACCAGCCATGTATTTGCCAAGGAGCCCCTCTTGATAGGCCTGTGGTTTCGAGGTTTTCTCGTCAAAGTTCGAAATCCGAACCATCGCTTTCTTCGAAATCATCCCAATCTTCCGCACCAGGTTGGGCGAGGTTCGGGTGAATCATGGTTTGCAGCATTGGCCAGAGTCTGAAAAATGAGGGGGCTGCCTCCCACATGAGTTGAATCATGGGATGCTCTTCCATTGGTATCGCACCTTCACCCGGAGGTGGCAGATCGGTTGGTAGGCTTCTCAAATTGACGATTAAATCCTGCATTGCGTGGCGTTCATCGTCTTCGATTAGCCCCAAATCTTCGCATGTTTGAATTGTCAATTCAATCATATCAGCCAATTCATCAGCGTTCATTGGTCCAGGTACTCCTTGCCGGACATCAACAGGACCAAAGGACACAGGACCAAGATCAGTGGGCATGAGTTCGCCTTCTTGACGTTCCATTTTCATCAGTTGTTGACTTGCCTTCGGGCCCAATGGTGCAAGAACAAACCCGCCCTCGACCATTCGCTCGACCATCCAATCTGGAAGTGAATTCACTTGGCCTGTGACGAGCACGCGCTGGAGTTCGCCAGGGAAGGCCACGGGTGCAACATCGATTGATTCCAATTCCCTGACTTCGACGGTGGGCCAGTGGGTAAGTCGCTGGCGTACATGGACAACTGCGTCGACGCTTGGGTCGAGGACCCTTACACATCCGTGCTCTCCGACAATTTTTGCAACCAGTGCAGCGATGTAGCCGCCCTTAGCGCCGAGTATTATGACATCATCTCCCGGCTTTAGTTCCATGTGGTGGAGCAAGGTGGCCACCATGTGAGGTGCAGAGATTGTCTTCATTGCGCCTGCGTCCGTTTCCATGAAAGGGACGGGTCGATCGGCGTAGAATGGTTCAGCATCATAGTCAGTGAAGTCTTCGATTTCGACCTCAAGCATGGCGTCACGAATTGAGGGCGTTATCGGTATGCCTCCCTTTTCCAGTCGGCGGAGCAATCCGGCGATATCGGCCATGGGACTACGACAATCGCCGGCCCATGTAAAGCATCGGCTCAAAGTTGGTTGATTCCGCTGTTCTTAGAACCAATTTGGTCGTCGATAAAGCTGATGTTTTCTTTGTGGGCTCGCATTGATTCTTCCATGTATTTTTCCATGTCAATGTTTTCTTCAGTCATTAGGTCCACCTCGTCTTGAAGCGAGGCACGAATCTGCTTCATCACGAAATGGAAGGCATCCAAGTTTTTGGTTTTCTCTTCATCGAGATCATCGATGGCTACTTCAAGTAGTTCTCGAAGTGTCTCAGGTGGAATGTAAACATCGGAAAACGATGAAAACATATCATCCATAATTGCAGATTCGATCCGAGCCATATGCTCGGAAATTGTTGCTCTTGCGAGGCCTAACTCTTGGGCAAGTTCAGCGATTCGAATCCGCTTGGGGGTGTCAAAGTAGCCGCGGTCATAGGCAAACTTTGCCAACTTCACCTGCTTTACCGACAGGGCTCCATTCTCTTCATTGATGGTGTACTTCACGCTGCGTGCACTTGTGCGATCTGGTTTGGCAATCATGCGTAAGAATCCACTCAAAAGGCGAAGGCTTAGAGGCGGACCTTGAATTGTATATGTGATCCCCTCTCCATCGAGGTAACAAGCGCCTGGAACAGCGGATGTGCCGTTTGTTCGAGCACTCAAATTGGACGCAGGGTGGTTGACTCGAACCAACATAATCGTGCCATCGCCATCGTGTTCAGGTTCCATGAGGATTTCAAGCAACTCCAAAAAACCAACCCGTTTGATGTCATCGGGGCCCATTCCTGTTTGAAAATGGCCCTTGATGATGCATCGGATGTCCTTAGGTACACGGCGTGCGTAGGAAATAAAGTGGATGCTCTGAAAAACCTCAGTCAATGGACCCGAAACAAAGTGGCCGACATTGGCCCGCTTCCAAAAAAAGGTCACTTCGCGCATGAATCCCTTAGGCACTGGAGGACCTTAAGTGCTCCTACGGTGGCGAAGTCAACGCATTTCTAGCCATGCAAAGAAAGAGAAGATTGGAAGGAGCACCAACAATGCTCGATTTATTTTCCGCTGTTGGTCAACATATTTCACGGTTGGAACAGGCGATATTTCGATTGATTTTGCGGTGCGCCGCCGCCGTGTGAGGGTCACCCGATCTTCCACAAGGGATAGTACATTTTGACGCAATTGGGGCTGGCGAGAGGATGGAACGCCACGGCCAACCACGAATTTCACAGAACATAGGTCTGCAAGTGGGAGCGCTGCATTGACGACGCCTTCCAAATTTGTCAAATCGTGCATGTCGATTCGTATTGACATCCCATCGCTCTTCACATGGCTGAGAACACGCCAACTTCCTTGCCCTTCATTCAATGGTTCGAGCGTTTCGCGTGCATGTGCGAGTGGTTGCTTCCCGAGGTCAACAGGTTTTTTTCTTCGAGCAAGAAACGGGCCTAGCGCAACAGCTCCGATCAATGGTGGTGTGCACATTAATCCAGCCAGCCTTTGGAGTTGTGATGGATCGGTCAATACAGAAATCACTGCGAGACTGAAACCGAGGTAAAGGCCGAGAAATGCGCCTGCTTGGAGTCCCGTTGCCAGGCCGACCGGCTCACCCTCCTCGAGGTTCATGGTGCCTGTCGAGTGGTGTTCCTCAAGAATGCTCCCATCGGTTGACACCAAAGTCTATCAATTCAATTCGATTGGTTGAAGCGTGGAGAAAAATGGACTCGAGCATCGCTTGAGGGAACGCAAAATCGGTTTATGGATTGCAGGGGTTTCAGGTTTCTTCTTTTTCTCATTTTTTCTTGCCCCGCTGATTCTTCCTGCTGGAACGGTGGTCGACATCAACGGGCGAGCAAACACCTTTGATTTCGCATCCAACGACGGTTCGAGAGCATATGGGAATTCCGCTCAAGGTTCTCTCCATCAGCACGCCGATGGTACAATGCATCAACACGAAACGTTCACATGGAGTGAATTGGACCCCTATACCGGCTTCATCTATGCATTTGCGGATTTAAATTGCCATCAAAACCATGAACGATCCTGGGAAATCGGTGGCAATCAAATGCCGGTCTGTACCCGTGATGTTGGTATTTTCTTCGGGCTGATGATGGGCGGCGTCCTTTTTTCGAGGCGTGCTCATAACAGATGGACGGTGAGGGATACCTGCCTTTCCATGCTTCCCGACGAATGGCTGGTCGATGTGTATGTCAAGAACCAACGCACGCTCGCTTGGCTTGCCTGTGGAGTCTTGCTGTGCGTACCACTTCTGATTGACGGCTTCACTCAACTTCTCACAGGGTATGAATCAAATAATTTCACTCGGCCATTGACCGGTGGTCCATTCGGTCTCGGTTTGGCGATCTTGATTGGTGCCTCACTCGGGGCACGTGCAGAGAAATTTGAATCAGCGGGCGACGTTATTTTGCCAGGAAAGGCAAGGTTCCAGTTGAAATCTGAAGAGGAGTGATCAGGGTGGTGGCAATTGCCACCATGCCACGAGTTCTTCCACCGATGTTGGTACTGGGCAGTTTTCATGGCCGCTTGAAAGCATGTGCAGCCTTTTCGTGATGTCTTCAAGACCCTTTCGAACAGCAGGTGGAGGTGTTCGTCCGTCTTCTGGAAGGGCGATTGCAGGGAGAGCATCAATCCATTCTGCATTCGGATTTGCGCGCCGCCATGAAGCAATTTGGGCCCTCAGTGGCCACATCGCAAGGGCAAGTCGACCGTAACCAAGTCGCTCATCGCGTAACTTGAACACTTGGGCCTCCGCAAATGGAACGTGAGATTGTTGTTTGTGGATCCATCGTTCTTCCTCGAGCCATTTGACTAAACGTTGCGTGTGGCGCTGTGTAACCATTCTGTGGGGTCCAAAAGCGCGGTGCAAGCGTGGGACCTCGCTCGAACCAACAATGAGTGAAAGGGTGCCAAGCACGGACCAACAGGATTGGGCGTGCGGTGTTGCTGGGACGTCGTACGCTCGAGCGCTTTCCACCGGCCACTTTTCCTCGGCTTCTTGCATCCATTGCGCAGGGGAGCGGCCAGAGAGCCAACCAATGTGGATGGCAGTTCGCTCTTGAGGGGCACCAGGAAGCCTTGTTTGTTTTTTGACATCCCGGACCAACGTGTCGAGAAGATGACGATCGACTTCATCAGGGTCGACATTGAGCGGCGCTGGTTTTCGATTGAAGAACGCTCGAAGTTCAGTTCTCAACTTCTTCTTCAAATCATCAAGGCCGCCCTCATTTAGAATGGGGCCTACGACGCAGCACCGGTCAAAGGGGGCAGGGACGCTAATTTTCCCGGACAAGAGGTCGTTGAAGCCTTGGCGAATTGTGGTTTGAATCTCTGGTGTTTCGAAGTATTCTTGCTTCTGACTTGTCATCCGCAAGGTGCCAGTTCGAATTCTTTTGATGGCTTTGTCAGGATCACAGTCGATCCAAAGAACAAGGTCTGGAATCATGGCAGCGGCGTTCATCTTGGCAACCTGGTCGACGCCTAAGTTTCCAACGACGCCTTGGTAAATCAGGGATGAGTGAATGTTTCGATCGGAAATCACAATGTGGCCTTGTTGGAGCAATGGACGAATCCAAGTGTGTGAGTGATCGAGGCGATCTGCTGCAAAAAGACCGGCTTCTTCTAAGGGGGTTTTGTCGCCGAGTTTCACTGAAGTAAGAGCCAACTTACCAAGTTCACTGTGGCGCCTTGGCTCATGTGTGGCGTGGATTTCAGGAAACGGAAATTCTGCCGCTAATTCAAGAAGGAGACGGGCTGCTTCTCCCTTGCCCGAACCGTCGCCACCTTCGACGCTGATGAGGTACATTCACTCACCGCCAATATCTGAAAATTGGTCACGTGATTTCATCAGCAAGATCATGCCAGCGAGAATAAGCGCTGGTCCGAACAGAATAAGCCCTCGACTGAACAACGCAAGTCCTGCAAGGTATTGTGTTCGCCTGTAGCGTTTTGCCCTTCGCGCTTCGACAGCCGCTTGGACACCAACCAGTCCTGTGAGCACTGTCAACACACCAATTGTGGTTGACAAGGCAACAGCACTTTCAGCATTCCAACCATCTCGTTCGGCAATTTCGTTTTCGACCACTGTCCCGGTGCCTTCTCGCATGGTTGCGGGGTTGACTTGGGCTCCGTCGGGAATGAAGATTCGTTCGATCGTGGTGTAGCCGTCGAGGGTGTAGGTGAGTTGTAACTCGCCAATGTCAATTGATTTGAACCAAAAATACCCGTTCACATCGGTTGTGGTAGCGCCGATGACTTCACCAGTTTCTTTGCTCATTAACTCAACTTCGACGCCAGCGACAGCGGTACCGTCAGGTTCGAGGGCGATGCCCGATACATCGACGGCCTCGTCGCTGTCAAGCACACTGAACGCGTTGATGAGGTCTGCAGGGTTTCCTTGAAGAATCAACCCGCCGGATGCCATTCCCAAAATGCTGCCAACGAGAATCAGTGAGGCTGCGAGGGTCCGTAGTTGCGAAGCATTTGCTCGGTCCATCGAAGCCATTTGTTCGTTGAATTCATCATTGGCTTCTTGGATGGCTGCATCAAGGTCGGATTCATCGACAACGAGTTCTTCTGCAGCGCTTTGTTGGCGTTCCAGTTTGGCCATTTTCGAAGCTTCGATTTGGGCCTGAACGCGGGCTTTCAAGGCTTCTCGGCGTTCGTTGAATTCAGAATCTTCCGCCATCGTCACCCCCCCGCTGTATTGAACTCGGTGTGTGCGCGGATAATACGCCTTTCCCTTCATGTCCGCGCTTCACTGTTCGCGTTTCAATTTCACCGAAAGCGAAAGCACGACCATCAAGACCATTGCTCCAAGGACGCCGATAAGCGCTGTAATGGCGAGCCCTGTGTGTCGCTCAACGTCCATTTCTGCTTCGTTCACGCCCTGAACATTGTCGTCAGGTTGAGTCGAATCCTCTTCTGAATTCTCAAGTGCCCGGAAGTCGTAAATCCAAGCCTCAGAACGTAGGCCGAGTTCCACCAACAAGCCTACATCACGAAGTGATTCTGCTCGAATCTTGTCGGGGGTGTCTTCGTGCGTGTGCCAATATCCCTCGAACGGTTGTGCTCCTTCGCCATACCGGATGTCGATGAGGTCAATGGCGTGAATGCCTCTGTTGATCGCAGGCACATGGTCATCGATGACGCCGGTGCTGATGGATAGGTTCACGATGTCCCTTCCGAGGTCACCGTTGCAGTCTTCTTTTGTATCCATGAGTCCGATGGCGGCTGCCAAAGGGGCGATTGTTGTCCAGAGCGCTACGTCGCCGGGGTAAACATGAGTCAACTGCAGGAATTCATCCCCTACCATGTCAACCACCACATAGGCGGTGGTTCGATTGACCTCTTCGTCCGATTGTGCATTTACCCATGCCTTTGCTCCGTACAGGGAACCGGATGAGTAATTTTGATCTTCAGCATCTGTGAATAGCAATTCGACCTCATATTCAAGGTTCATGAAAGGAATAATTCTGCCGAGTTCGAGAAGAACAGCAACGCCACTCGCAGCATCGTTCGCTCCGGGAATCGGATCCATCGTCCGATTGACATCAGGGTCGCGCTCAGCAACATCCCTCGAGTCATAGTGGGCAACCAGCACAACGCGTGGAGTGGACTCATCGGAACCCTCGGGGCTTAAGGTAGCAACGACATTGGTAAATGTGATGTTATCTTCAGTATAGGTGTTGTTCGTCACATCCCACTGAGGCAGTTGGGCATGGATGACGGAGCGAAGGGCAGCGCTTCCGCTTGAACCCGTCGTCCGTGGACCAAGTGCAACTTGCTCTGTGACGGAGGCATTGGCGTTTGTGCCATTAAATTCCAGTGATTCGACAAAATCACAAGGCAGAACGGGGCTGTAGGGTGCGGAGATGGTTTGGGCTTGAGCGAGGCTCGTACAGGAAAGAACAAGGAAAGCAGCAAGAATAATCGCTGCTGTAGCCTTTTTTTGGGGGGGTGAAATCACCCGGTCTCGCGTGAGCACATGTGAAGCCTCATAGACCCAGTCTTAAATACCTCATTTCAAGTCGTGCAGTTGTTAAGCAGTATTGCGAAACCTGAGGTGTCATCAATGTCGGAACCGCGCTCCAACTCTGCCTTCTTTCTCGTGACCATTTTATTCGCAGCTGCATTTGTGCCAATTCTGGCACCAGCGGCCTCTGCCTCTGCCGATTCCGAAGAAGTCGAGGCCTACAGTGCAGGCGGTACTGTCATCGGAGATCTTGCTGATTTTGACCCTTCTGAGGGTCGTGAATACATCATGATCGAAGAGGAAATGCCAGTTGTATCCGCCTTTTCGTTCTTGAAGAATGCTTGGATCGAAGAAGGCCGGCCAGGTGCCGAAGAGATGGTCATCGCTCCCCAAACATCGGCCAGAGCCGCCGGACGTGCATGTAACCCGCATGTTGTCAACGACCAACTCACGGTGCCAACTTCGGGGGGCTCAATCGACGTTTATGTCGCTAAAACCACCAACACCGTTGCCTTCTTGGTGCAAAGCGGACGAACGCTTTCTTCAACTGTCTTGAACAATCTCGCCTCCTCTTGGGACAGCACCATCTACCCGACAATGACCACCTACTACGGCAAGGATTACTCGGACGGACGAGGCCTTGCTCCGCCCGATGTCGACAACAATTGTCAGGTTCAAATCGTCATTTACGACATTGATGGAGCCTACAACATCGGGGGTTACTTCGCTCCTTCATTGGCGACCGCCCGTGAGGCTGTGTACGTCGATTACGCAGACATCACACTCTCTTGGGGCAAGTCCATTCTTGCCCACGAAATGGAACATTTGCTTCACAATGCACAGGATCCTTACGAAAACCTATGGATTGATGAAGGAAATGCAGACGTTGCAATTTACCTGTGCTTTGGAGCAGATTCCACCCTTGTGTCTCACCTCAACCAGTGGACTGCCTCCTCAGAACTCTCTGTTCGGTGGTGGAATCAACGATTCGCTGACTACGGCGCTGGATTCATTTTCACGATGTACCTTGCTGACCACCTCGGCGGTGGGCCAGCAGTGCGCCAACTCGTTCAAGATTCTGCCACAGGTGGGCAGAGTGTTGAAAACCTCGCCCTTTCACCAGTGAGCGGTCAAAGCGGTATGCTTGGGCGAACAATGGGCGAAATTTTTGCGAACTTCTCAATCGCAGCCGTGCTTGACTCTCCACAAGGAATCTATGGATTCTCCAATCTGGATCTTACGCCTACTTGTTCAAGCGGTTCATTCTGTCGAGTGCAGCCTGCAGATACAAACAGCGATTGGGCTGGACCATGGTCATCGACCGGTCATACAGTTGAAGGATGGGGTATTCGAGCGTTCAAGTTCCCACCAGGCAGCGCCTCTCCTGCACCGCTCACCATGCGCTTGACCGCTGATGTAAGTCAATTTGACGGGGTTGTCGTGAGTCAATCGACAGCCGACGGACTTTGGTCGGTGACCGATTTGAACTTCCAGAACAACGTCGCAACGGCCCTCGTTCCTGGTTTTGGTAACCTCACGAACGAAGTTTGGGCCATCACATGGTATGCAAGCACCGTTGCAGATTGTGACTACACCTCGTGCGGCGCATCCTATCCACAAGGCACCGTGGACATCGAAGCGGCGCGAATCACCTCGCCAGCAAGCATGACCCTCACCGCAACCGATGCACAAATCGATCGTGACGGCGATGGTTCCCCTGACACCGCCCAAATCGATTACGAAGTGTTCTCGAATGCTTTCTTTGAAGATTTAGATGTGACCATGCAGGTACTTGATGCCTCAGGTGTTGAAGTCGATCGCCTCACCAAGCGGGTAGCTGCTGGTGGCGGTGTTGCTACAAACGAATCCTTCTGGTTCACCGCTCCGCTGAATGGGCAGTACACATTCAAGATGCAAATGGTGGACATGATTGGCACCACTGTTGACAGCATTACGACCGCACCTCAAGTTCTCAACAACATGAGACCAACCGCAAATGGCACACTCGATCCCAACGCCACTCAAACATGGGAGAATGTCCAATTTGCGGGTGATGGGTTCGATGCTTGGGGCTTGTCGCTCGATAACAACTCTCTCCCCTACCTCGACGCCCCAATCGCCTATGCTTGGGATTTCGGCGACAACACCACTTCTGGCCTCAAGTCCCCGCTCAGGGCCTACGAGGACACCGGTCTCTACAACGTGACACTCCGAGTGATGGACCAAGGAAACACCTGGTCGGAGACATCAGTGTTGCAGATTAACGTGAGTGACGCTACGCCTCCGTTGCCGATCATAACGGTCAACAACATCGTGATTGAGAATGAAATCAACATCCTTACCAATCAACTCATCCTTTTCTCAGCGGCTCGAACCGTTGACAATGTGCCAACAGCTCAATTGGATTATTCGTGGGATTGGGGCGATGGAACGGTTGACTCAGGCGTCGGTGCCTACGAATATGCCCATGAATGGGGCGATATTTCTGGCACGCAAGTCAGTTACAACCTCACGTTGACCGTATCAGATGGGATCAACACCGGCATCAAAGAAATCACTGTCAATGTCAACAACAGAATTCCGTTTCAAATTTTCTCTGATAACCTCTCAACATACACATACACGGCGATTGTCATGCCAGACATCTTCGCTGATGACGATGGTACAATCGTCGCTTACGAATGGTCCTTCCCTGAAGGCGTTAACCTCGAGGGTGGCGTCAGTGACCGAACGGATGATTTCACATCAACCACCTCGAACAGCGCCAATCCAATGCCTGCATGGGATACGCCGGGGCTCAAATCTGTCGGTCTCTTGGTGACGGACGATGATGGCAGTCAAGTTTCGACCACGTTGAGCGTCATGGTTCACAACCAATTGCCAGTGAGTGATTTCATTGTTCGAACGACTGCAACAACAGGGTCTTCAACCGTGGATTTCCGAGTTGAAGATGGCCAGGTGGACACTCCATACACGTTTGATGGTCGAAATTCCTTTGACCCAGATGGAACGATTGGTGACTCATCTGATCTTACGTTCAACTGGTCGTTTTCAGACGGCACATTCGGAGACCGTCCACAGGTGACGCACACCTTTACCGAACCGGGAATGCACAGTGCAACCCTTGTCGTGTTTGATGAAGCAGGTGAAGCCAGCAGTCCTCGTATTATGACCATTGAAATGGCCAACCCGCTGCCAATCATTTCCGTTCGTATTCTCGACGCATGGATTGACGGGGCTCTTGTGACAGACACAACGGCCTTCGAAGAGGGCACAATGCCAGACATGTGGTCAAGAACATTCAACGAAGACGGCGACTCATACGCCGCCCCTCACACACTGCTCTACTTCGATTCTGATGGCACACGTGATGGCGACCGAATGTTCGAAGGGAAATACATCCCGCTTGAAGCAGCGTCGCCTGAATGGAACGGATTGGTTCAGTACACATGGGACTTTGGTGATGGGACACCGATCAACTCCGATCCTTCTCCATGGCATGCGTACACCATACCTGGTGAGTACACAGTGACGCTCACTGTCCGGGACGCATTCGGAACGGGTGATGTCAGCCGAGAAACATTCACAGTTCTTGTCGACCATCCACCTGTCATCCACAACCTTCTGATTCCAGACGAGTTGTTCGCTGGTGATTCAAACGCCTTCGGGGCCAATGTGTCTGATTTGGAGGTGGATCTTGGAATTGCACTGTACCGTGACACAAACGTGGACGATGGCTCCATTTCAGACCGTGATGAATCACTGAATCCTGATCTTGTAATCCGATGGGACCTTGACATCGAGGTGGATGAAAATGGAAACGGAGACCCAACCGATGATTGGGTTGATCCGCTTTCTGGTTCCACAACCCGTGTTTCAGCAACCTACGAGGATCCAGGTGCTTACACCCTCATGCTACAGGTCTGCGATGGATTGGGCATGTGCGCCGAAATGGTTCAAGACATTGAAGTCAGCACACCGCCAACGGCCGCACCTTCACTTTCTGATTTCAGCGTTGATGATTGGAAAAGTTGGCTTACGGAGGCAGGTTCGGACCTTGCGACCTTCGTCGCTTTGATTGGCGTTGCTCTCATCCTCGGCTACCTCGTGATGCGGGAACCGTCCGATCTCGAGGATGAGGCGAAGCAAGCAGCAGAATCCTACACCGATGTTGAAGTCGTTGAAAGCCAAGGCGGCTTGCTCGGTATGGACCATCACACGCCGCCGCCCGCTCCGGGCATCCTCTCCAAGGATGAACGCAGAAGCGACGACAGTGGGTATGTTCGACCGCTCCGAAGGCGAGGTTGACCGCTACTTCCTTGAACCTTCAAGTCCAGCCTAAGACCAAGGGGGCGATGTGCATGCGAAATTCAGTTGTCTTCTCCTTAGTTTTCATCATGATGATGCCACTGCTTTCAGCGGCATTCTCTTCGCCCCTCGTTGCGCCTGCCCAAGCTGCAGATGCTTGCCAGGGTGACACTGAAGCCATCGAATGGAACCAAACAATGCAGCGCATGGCCATGGTGCCTCATTGGTCAAGGGGCTACGATTCATATTTCGGGTATTATGAGGATGAGTATTACGACGATGAGTATTACGACGATGACGAAGAACCGCCCAATCGACAAAACAACGTCCAGCCAACTTCTGAGGCTCCTGAAGAACCTTGGATGTATCAACAAAATTCATGGAATCTTCCGACCCTTGATCCGCTTGAGACCAGCCATTACACAACGATGCTGATCGGCAATAACAGCGTCGGAGCGCTTCGGTTGAACCTCTCTGCAACCCAACGGACGACCATTTGCGTAACGTTACAAGACGCAGACTCCAATCCCGTCAAAGGGGACGTTTACTTGCTTACCACGTCTGAATATGAGTCCTACAAGGATTCCTACGAGTGCGGGCAAGATATGGCATGGTGGTGCTATGATGGCGATTTGGAAGAATCGTTGAGTGACATCCCTCCTGAATGGCGCAGTTGGAACCCGCTCGGTTGGAAGTCATACCGTGATGCCCATGAATACGAGCAAGTCAGTTCGGTTAATTTTGCTCTCAACCTCGACAAAGCCGAAGTTTACACTCCACTATGGGGGGGGGCGGATTGGCAGGACTTTTACCTTGTAATTGATGCCTGGGATAACATTCACGACGCTGACGCTGATGCACCTGGTGTCACTGTTGCTGCAGATGTCACTCTCATTACAACCACCCGATCCCTGATCCTGCCGCCTTTCACAGTCGCCCTCACGTTCATGGTGATCATTCTGGCAGGCTTAGTGGCTCCTTTCATTCTGAATGCAAAGTACATGCGGGCTGGGCTTGCTCCAAAAGACGCTACTGAGGGCTTGGTTCCATCTCTTGAGCGACCCGCCGACCTCCCACAATTTGGGGGGCAGATGCCAATGCCGCCCACGCCGATCGATCCATCACTTGCTCCACCTCCTCAGCCGCAACAACTCTCGATGCCAGGGCAAATTCCACCGCCTCAACAACTCTCAATGCCGGGACAAGTTGTGCCACCTGCAGTTCCTCTCGCAGTTCTTCCCTCGGAACATGGTGTCCAAACACCAGCAGATGTTACGATGCCTGAGCCTGCGGAAAAGTCATACGACGATCCGTTTGAAGTGTGAGCGAATCAGTACTCGAGAAGGTTCCATGCCTCTTTGAGGTCACGGACGTTCACAAGTCCCTTGTCTGAGAGTCGGAACTCGTTTCGCATGGTGGCGTAGACAAGTGCTTGGTTCAAGACCGGTGCGTGCAAGCGCGCCCAGTCGCCACCGTTGCCCAGTGCCATTGCAGCGAATTCGACCTTCTCATTGGTCATGGCATGTGTTGCTTCGACGATTTGGAGGGCGTCTTGGTGATCATTGACGGTTCCGCAGAACTTGACGATGTCACCCATCTCAGCGTTTGAGGTGATGAGGTTTTGAATTTCTTCTGCACTCGGGGTGCTGTCAGTGTCGTGGATGGATGCAATGATTTTGCAAGATGAGTTCTTTGCGGCTTCCATGAGGCTTGCTCGCTTGTCCTCTTCAATGGAGACTTCAAGGTCAATCCATGTGGATGCGGAGTCGATGCCTTGTTGGAGGATGTCGAGCCGTTGGGCTTCATCGCCTGAGAAATGGCCGCCTTCACGGACGGGGCGAACAGCGAAGATTACTGGCAGGGCGATGCCTTCCTTGAGTGCAGTGATGGATGCTCCTACGTCGATGTCGGCAAAGTCACGGACGGGCCATTCGTTTGCAGGTGGCATGGTCTTTGTGATCTCGCCTTCCTCGTTTTCAGTGACGGTTGGTTCAGGTCGGCTTAGGTACAATCGGTCAAATCGAACTTCAATCAAGTCCGCACCGGCAATGCCGGCGCGAGCTGCTTCATCGAGCATTTCTTTCACAGTCGTACCTTCGAGGGACACACAAACCAACGGGTCAGCCATGGCTTTGCGACTTAGGCCCGCTTCTTAACGCTCTCGCATGGGGTGTTCGACAAATAGCCAGTGATATCGTTGATTTTTTCTGAAGATTTTATGCCAATATTCTGCCTCTTTTTGAGCGTGAAAAGAGGTCATTTTGAAGGGTGTATTTTGGGGTTGAGATGGGTCCTCTGGAGGGGATTAATGCACTATCTTTATACCCCCTCGTCACAGGGTACAATTGTAGGGGAGTGCGAGGTATAGAAAATCGGGTACTGCGTCACAAATTAAGATGAAAAATCCATCATTATTTGCTGTCAAAAACACCGTCAAAAACCACACGCATTCAGCCCTTCGTGAGGAATAAAAAATGAGCGACGATTATGGTGCATCAAGCATTCAAGTTTTGGAAGGATTAGAGGCGGTTCGAAAACGCCCCGGTATGTATCTCGGTGACCCTCACGACGGAACAGCGCTCCATCACTGCATTTGGGAAGTTGTTGACAACTCTGTCGACGAGCACCTTGCGGGCCACACGGCCCAAATCGATATCGTTCTCAACTCCGATCATTCCGTCAGCGTGAGGGACTATGGGCGGGGTATCCCGGTCGGTATCCACGAGGAATACGGGATCTCTGCTGCAGAAGTAATCATGACAAAACTCCACGCAGGCGGGAAATTTGACAACAGTTCTTACAAGGTATCTGGTGGCCTTCACGGCGTCGGCGTCTCTGCAGTCAATGCCGTTTCTGAGTGGATGGACGTTACCATCCACCGCGATGGTACCATTTACTTCCAACGCTATGAAGCCGGTGTACCAGTTGCGCCTTTGGCCGAGATCGGCACCTGTGAGGATACGGGGACGACAATATCGTTCAAACCCGACCTCACCATTTTCAGTGAAGTCACTGAATTCGAATTCGAGCAAATCAACACTCGCGTGAGGGAAACAGCCTTTTTGAATGCGGGTCTCATAATCATGATCGCTGACGAGCGCAACGAAGAAAGCCACAAGGTGGAGCACCATTACGAGGGTGGCCTAAGCGAATTCGTCCAACAACTCAACGAGCGCCGAGAAATCATGCACGAGAACGTCATCACCATCGCAGGCTCCAAAGATATTGAAAAGGGGCCTGTCGAAGTCGAACTCGCCCTTCAATGGTCCGATGCTTTTAGTGAATCCATCATGTGCTATACGAACATCATCCGCAACAAGGACGGCGGCACACACATGTCTGGGTTGCGAACAGCACTCACGAGTTGCGTGAACGGCTATGCCAAGAAGCGGAACTTGCTCAAGGGCGAAGGGCTGAGTGGTGAAGACGTCAGAGAAGGCCTTGCGGCAGTCGTCAGCGTCAAGCACCCCGATCCATCCTTCTCATCGCAGACCAAGGACAAGTTGGTCAGCAGCGAAGTCACGGGAATTGTCCAGACGATTGTTTACGAGAAACTGGGTGAATTCTTTGAAGAAAACCCCAACGTTGCAAAACAAATTGTCGACAAAGCTCTCCTTGCCTCGAAAGCACGGGAAGCAGCACGGAAAGCCCGTGACCTCACTCGACGCAAGGGTGTGCTCGAAGGCGGCGGTCTACCAGGTAAACTGGCGGATTGTCAATCCCGAGATCCGAGCGAGTGCGAAGTTTACCTTGTTGAAGGTGATTCTGCAGGTGGTTCGGCAAAGACCGGTCGCGACCGACGGATTCAGGCCATTCTCCCTCTCCGTGGTAAAATTCTCAACGTCGAACGTCAAAAGCACAACATCGCCAAGGTGTTCCAAAACAATGAGATTCAAACCATGATCCGTGCCTTCGGCGCCGGTGTTGGAAACAACCCTGATGACGAGGGGGCCTTCAACCCTGAAAAGTTGCGATACTCGAAAATCATCCTCATGACTGACGCAGATATCGACGGCGCACACATCCGCACGCTCATGCTGACGTTCCTATGGCGGTTCATGCGACGGGCCATTACCGATGGGCACGTGTACATCGCCCAACCTCCGCTCTATCAACTCAGCAAGGGCCGGGTCAACAAGTATGCGTTCACTGATGAAGAGCGCGATGCGATTGTCGATGAACTTCGTGGCGACAATCCAAACGCCAAGATTGGCGTGCAACGCTACAAGGGTCTGGGTGAAATGAACCCAGAGCAACTCTGGGCGACCACGATGGACCCAGAAACCCGTACCATGCTCAAAGTCACGGTGAAGGACGCCGAGGAAACCGATCGCATGTTTGAGATTCTCATGGGCGAGGATGTTCCAGATCGAAGGGCGTTTATTGAGCGCCATGCAAAGGAGGTGACCAACCTTGACATCTGAAGACAATGAACCGACTCAAGACGAAGAAGCAATGGCTCCAGCCGGGAACTTACTCAACCATTCGCTCAACCATGAAATGAAGACTTCGTACATCAATTACGCCATGTCTGTCATCATTGGGCGGGCACTTCCAGATGCACGTGATGGCCTCAAGCCAGTCCATCGGCGTGTGCTCTATGGTATGTTTGAAGGCGGCCATACCTCTGACAAGAAGTTCAGCAAATCTGCTCGTTCAGTTGGTGAAGTCATGGGTAAGTACCACCCGCACGGTGATCAATCCATCTACGACACCATGGTTCGTATGGCTCAGGAGTTCTCACTGCGCTATCCACTCGTCGACGGACAAGGTAACTTCGGTTCGATTGACGGCGACCCACCTGCAGCAATGCGATACACCGAATCCCGACTCGACCGAATCGCAAAGCACATGCTCGAAGACATCGAAAAGAAAACGGTGGATTTCCAACCAAATTTCGACGACTCGGAACAGGAACCTTCTGTTTTGCCGGCCCGTTTGCCAAACCTTCTGCTCAATGGAAGCGACGGTATTGCGGTTGGTATGGCGACACGAATTCCTCCTCACAACCTCACCGAAGTTGCTGGTGCGATTCACCTCCACGTGTCTCGAATCCTCGCTCAAGGCGATGGGGACCTCACGATGCCTCAAATTTCGATTCAGGAATACATGGAGCACATCAAGGGTCCTGATTTCCCAACTGGTGCTACCATCCACGGCATTGACGGCATTATCGACATGTACACGCACGGTAAAGGACGCTTCCATGTCCGTTCCCGCTGTGAAGTGCTTGACGACAGCAAAGGCAAAGCCATCATCATCACCGAGATTCCCTACCAAGTCAAGAAAGCCGACATGCTCGTCCACATTGCAGACCTTGTCAACAAGGGCACCGTGATTGGAATTCGGGACATTCGTGACGAATCCTCAAAGGAAGGAATCCGTGTCGTCATCGAAGTCAAGAACAACGCAGACCCACATGCTGTGCTCAATCAATTGTTCAAATCCAGCCGTCTTCAAGAGTCATATTCTGCCAACATGATGGGGATCCTTGACGGACGCCCTGTGCTGTTGACGCTTCCAGTCATGCTCGACACCTATGTCAAGCACCGTGAGGGCATCGTTGAACGCCGTGCGCAATTTGACTTGCAAAAAGCGCAGGCACGCGCTCACATCCTAGAAGGACTTGTTAAAGCACAAGACCGAATTGACGACGTCATTGCTGTTGGTAAGGCAAGTTCGAGCCGTGAACAATTCGAAGCTGTCCTCAGCGGAGCAGAAACAATGGCTGGTATCGACCCGTTCTCTTTCACCGAGGCACAAGCCAAGGCCATTGCAGAGCGCCGTCTCTACCAATTGAGCCGACTCGATGTAGAAAAAGTTCAGAACGAATATTCAGAACTTCAAATCAAGATCAGCGATTTGCAAGACATTATTGCCTCCAGACCAAGAAGGCTCAGTATTTTGCTCAGCGAATTGGACGACATGGTTGAACGGCACGGTGATGAACGCCGGTCCTACATCGACCCAATGCCACTCTCGATGGACCGGGAGGACTTGATTGAGGAACGAGCGATTGTAATTTCTTTGTCTGAGGACAACTACATTCGCCACATGCCTGTTGAATCCTTCCGGGTACAGAACCGAGGTGGAAAGGGGCTCAAAGGCGTCACAACAAAAGACGAGGATTTCCCGAAATCCATTCTCACTTGTTTCAGTAAGGACCGTTTGTTGATTTTCACTGATCAAGGACGGGTCTATGGATTGAAGGCTTGGGAGACGCCAATGGGCAGTCGTTTGAGCCGTGGCACACACATTCGTAACGTCATTGAGCGAATCCGTGATGACGAGCGTGTCGTGACCATTCTTCCAATCTCGAAAGAGTTGCAAGAAAACCCTGAGGGACACTACCTCATCTTCGCAACGCATGAAGGCATCGTCAAGCGCTCCAAGCTTGCTGATTATACGCGAATCAACCGAAATGGTAAGTATGCTCTCAATTTTAAATCCGAAACTGATACGCTCGTTGCAGTGAGGGAAGCGACTGATGAAGATCACGTTGTGCTTGTCTCCAAGAACGGACGTGCGTGCCGCTTCCAACCCAGCCACACCAAGACCAGTCCAGACGGTACAGTGAGCATCACAGTCAAGGTCCAAGGCCGAGTCACAGCCGGTGTCCGAGGTATGTCACTGAAACCAGGCGACCGGGTTGTCGGCATGATTGCAACCTCGAATGAAGAAACATCAGTCTTGACCCTCTCCAAGTACGGAATGGCTAAGCGAAGTCGACTTGGCGATGGCAGTATGCACGATCTTCTCGATGAAAACGGCGAACCCGTCATCGACAAGAAGACGGACAAAGTCAAGCAATACCGTGATGGTTACCGGAAGACCAGCCGTGGTGCTGGTGGCGTTTTGACCATGAAATTGGACGATGAGCACGGCGATGAAATCGTTCGGGTTCACACCATTCCAGATGTAGATGATCAACTCTTCCTGTTGACTTCCAAGGGGATGATGATTCGAGTTCGAGCCAATCAGACCAAGGCCACATCGGGCAAAGCCACAAAGGGCACACGCGTGATGGAACTTCGAAACAAGGACAAGGGTGGCTTCATCGATGAAATTATCTTCTCAGCACGCCTTCCATCGATCTTGGTTGAGGACGAATTTGAAGCCATGGACACCGACAACGATGGTGTCGTGACACGTGAAGAATTTGAAGCTGCGAAAGCGGCTGAATCAATCGACTTGAGCGAAGAAGAGTGATGATGGGACAGCGACGCCTTCAAACATGACTTCGGTTTGTAGCGAAATGCGCCGACCCTGATTTGGCCAGCGTGGTGATTTTCTATGGATGAGCGTTCACTGATTTATGATTGGAACACAGTCGACTATGATTTTGCTCGAAACCCTGCAAATCACCCTCACGGTGTTTGGTTCGACGATGAGACACTTCGAGATGGTCTTCAGAGCCCAAGCGCCCGGAACCCGACCATCGAGCAAAAGATCGAACTGTTGACTTTCATGGAAGATCTCGGCATGCAGAAAGTCGATCTTGGACTCCCTGGTGCAGGACCATTCCACATGGAACACATCGAAGCCATGGTCGCTCACATCATCGATCAAGATTTCAAAATCCGTCCTGGTGCTGCCGTTCGCACCTTGATGAGTGACATTGAACCGTTGGTTGAACTTCAACAAAAGTACGGCGTGCCAATCCAAGCAAGTGCCTTCTTGGGAACAAGCCCAATTAGGCAATACACCGAAGGATGGACCATGGAAAAACTGCTCACGACGATGGAAAAGGCGGTCTCTTACGCTGTTGACAACGACGTTCCGGTGATGTTTGTCACCGAAGATACAACTCGTTCAAAGCCAGAAGACGTGAAGCAAATTTACCTTCGAGCAATGGAACTCGGCGCTCGTCGACTTTGCGTCTGTGACACATGCGGTCACGTGACACCAAACGGGGTCAAGCAATTGTTGAGCTTCATCGATGAAGAAGTCATCAAAGACGGCGGATACAAGCGGAGCGAGATTGAAGTCAACTGGCACGGTCATCAAGACCGTGGACTTGGCGTTGCCAACAACATCGCTGCGGTCGAAGCCGGCGCAGATGTCATTCACGGCACTGCTTTGGGCGTTGGTGAGCGTGCAGGAAACGCACCTCTCGATCAAACACTTGTCAATCTCAAGTTGATGGGTGCCATCGATAATGACCTCACGAAACTCGACGCCTATGTCAAGAAGGCCCACGAATACATCGAAGTTCCACTCCCTCGTAACTACCCAGTGTTTGGTGTCGATGCGTTCGAAACTGGGACGGGCGTTCACGCTTCGGCCGTCATCAAGGCCATGCGCAAGGGCGATGATTGGCTCGCAGACCGTGTGTATTCCGGTGTTCCCGCCGGCGACTTTGGACTGAAGCAAGTGATTCGTATTGGACACATGGCAGGTCGTTCAAACATCATTTGGTGGTTGGAGCAAAACGGTCATGAAGCAAGCGATGACCTTGTGGCGCACTTGTTTGAAGTGGCCAAGAGTCAACGTCGAAACATGACTGATGAAGAAGTTCATGCCGCAGTAGTGGACTTCCAATCCTGATTAGGATTCGTTCTCTTCTTCTTGCTCGGCAAAGACATCTTCGGATGCTTGATGAAGGGTTGGCTTTGACCCAACCCATTCTGAATCAATGCCGCCTCCGCTCCATTCACCATCGAGCGCAACTTCATCGATCTCAGTCTCCTCTCGCCATACGGCATCATTTTCCGAGCCACAGACCAAGAAACGTCCATGTTGGTCGATTTGGTCTTCGAGTAATTTGATGTGTTTGGAGATCGGGAGGAAGTGGCCAACCGGCATACCTGCAGCAGTGAATGGATTGGTTGCAGCACCAATGAGCAATCCATCTTCAGGAGCGACGATATCAACTGTTAGGCCGGGGTTGGCTGGGTCCGAGACCGTTGCAATGACTTCACCCTCTCGCATGACTGAACCGGAACTGACGAACATGTCGAGCAGACCTCCTTCCCCTGAACGAAGCCAGTGGGAGCCACTTGCCAACATTCGGAACCTTGGTCGGGTTGGGTTCCCTGGGATCATTCGTAGCGACTTGAGAACATTGATCACGCCTTGAATGGCCACGTTAACCGATTCATGATCGAGCAAATTTGCGCCGCCTCCTTCGTAGGTGATGGAGGGAATGTCTTTGGAAACTGCAACCTTTCTCAACGAGCCTGATGGGGGCTTGGAATCAAGAATGATTTCGATTCCAAAGGTTTTCGCAAGAATGTTTGACCCCGGGTGAGCAAGGTCTGCTCTGACCTGAGGCATGTTTGATCGTCCTTTTCCTGCGCTGTGTAGGTCAACGATTGCGTCAACATCGTTCAAGAGGTACTTCCACAACTGAGCCGCAACCCTTCGGGTTGTGGAGCCTTTGAAGTCCCCTGGAAATTGCCTGTTGAGGTCTCGCCCATCTGGGAAATAGCGGGATTTGGATCGATAGCCAGGGAGGTTGATAATCGGAACAATACGCACTGTCCCTGCCATTTGGGCTGGGTCGAGCGGTTTGCCAAGGTCCGTGAAGGCATTTGAGAGAAGGTGCGTGCACGCCGATGGGCCCGTGAGTTCGTCACCATGGACGCCTCCGAGAAGGGTAATTGTTGGACCGGGTCGGACCCCATGGAGAATTGTGACCGGGATCGGCCAAGGGTCGCCAAGCTCGGTTTCCAGCAAGGGCATCGAAATTGTGCGCATTGTGCCGGGTTTGATCGTCTTTCTATAGAATTTCACATTGCCCCATTCAGCACTGCGATCCCAATCGGGTCGATCCTCTAATTTGTGTGCGTTCATCGCTTCTTGAATGGCGATTCGCCTTCGCTTTGGAAGTTCATGGGCAACACGAACCTTCGTCTTGCGACGCGATTTCTTTGCTCCCATGCCACGCTCAACGCCGCACCCCACATGAACACTGCGTTTGTTTGAGGACAAAACAGCAAAGAAAAGAAGTGCTTTGTTGCTGACCGTAGGGGTATGAGCGAACTCGGAGTGCAACGCCAATACGCCCCTTCGTCAATCTGCTTTGGTTGTGGTCCGGCAAATGAAAAAGGGCTACAAATTGACAGCCATCGAATTGAAAACGGGCTACGAATGGAGTACACACCAGAACCACACCACCAAGCTTTCCCAGGTATGATCAACGGTGGCATTATTGGAACATTGCTTGACTGTCACGGAAACTGGACGGCTGCAGTGGCCTTGATGGACCGCGATGCCACAAGTGAACCACCGTGCACGGTCACGGCTTCTTACTCCGTACAACTCCGAAGGCCAACGCCTCAAAACACCCCTCTTCACATCACAAGCCAAGTGACTTCAATGGAAGGTAACAAAGTCAACATCGAACTGCTGCTTGAAGCAAACGGCAAAGTTTGTGCCACCGGAAAAGGCCTTTTTGTCGCTGTGAAGGAAGGGCATCCCGCATACCATCGATGGAGCTGAGTTTGTTGGTTCGACCAAGCGCTGAGGCAAAGCAAGCGCTTGAGCAACTCAGGGATGATGTCATTGAAATCATGCGTGACATGCCCGTATGGTCGGTAGCACCGGTTGGTAATTTGAGCACCATTCCTCTTGGGGTTCTTCGGAAAAATGCGACGCAACGTCACGGTGTCACTCGGTGGAAGCGAGGTGTTAACCTCGATGCAATGAACATTGACGACGTGGAAGTCATTGACTTACATCCGAGACTTCTCGAAGCAAAATGGAGGCCATATGGGGCTTTTGTTCTTCATCACGAATACATCCATGCCCTTGGATTCAGGGGTCATGATTCAACATTCCGAGCACTCGAAGCCGCATGGCCGGGACGTACGGCTTCCAAGCATGCGAAAGAATTCACAGAAATGCTGCGTCGAAGCAGAGCAGATTGGCTTTGGGTTTGTGCCACTTGTCAGAACACCTACCCGCGGCAAAAAAAGTCTGGTGGAAGGTACCGATGTCGAGCGTGTTCAACAGTGCTGACCGACCAAGTCAATCCCGACAAGATTTGAACCAACGCACCATTGTCTTCATGCAGGGGGAGTTGCTCCGAACTTCATGGGGATTGTGCCATGCAGAGGGTCACGTGTTCCCGCTGCGGTTCTCGTCGCCATCTTGGCCATCTTGGTCTTGCACCCAGTTGGTTTCGCCTCTGCGTCACTGACAACAGAGCAAGGCGACATGTTTCTTTCGTGCACCGAAGATGATGAATGCCTCCTTTCACCAACGCCAATCGGGGAAGAAATCGTTACCGACAGTGTCTTTGCTTCCCCGGCTCAACCGGAAAGCCTGACGTTTGAATTTGACTTAGCTCCGGGCCAAGATCAACTGGCTCTTTTGCCGACGACGCTTGCTAAGTTCGAGGTTGATTTCCGATTCACTGGTGATGCGACAGGGGCAGCACGCCCCCAATTGGACGCCTCTCTCATTCTCGGCCAATCGGTAACGGACTGGGGGTTTGAGGCTCAGCCAATTCCCGGCCAAGCGTTGAACGAACCGTATGTACTGGTCGATGAGCCATTAAACTTGAATGGAAACAGGGTGCTTTGGCCTGAAGATGTTGTCCGACTTCGCCTGACCTTCTCAATCGACCGCCCTGGTACATGGGAACTCCACATGCGTGGAAATTCCTTCCTTGAACTTGACATCGAGTGGTCTGAAGACATGAACGCAAGAAACACCGATGAACCCTCGAGTACACTTAACCCCCGCAGCACTGAGTTTGAAACTTCACATGAAGGGGCCCTTGTCGAAAATGACAAGGACTGTTGGGAGTTTGAAATCGAGCAGCATGAAGTCTTGAGTGTATTTGTCATATGGGAGGCCGTCCCAATTGAAATTGAACAACCGCATCAACTTCCGAACCTCTACATGCCAAACGGCAGGGAGGCTCCTGCGCCAGAGGTGATTGTTTCAGACGATGGTTCGGAAACGAGGAATACCTACCGTTGGCGTGCCCTTCCGCTTGGTGATTACACGATGTGCATAGGAGGCATTGCAGAAAAATTCCAACCTTATAGGTGGACTGGCCAGTTAGCATTTGAAGGTCTTGGTCCGCTTGATCCAAGTGGCTTTTCCGGGACATCATACTATCCTGTGGGTGCTGCTTCTTTGGGCGATGCAGATGAAGCAATTCAACTCGAACCAGTGACCTACGGCTTCTTGATCGCTTGTCTGTTCATCCTTGTTCTGTTCGGCGTTGATGGCCTGCGTCACTCGACCTCTTCTGCCATTCGATTTGGACTGTTTACACCGGGTGTTGTGTTGATGCTCGTTGGAGGAATCTTCCATCCGCTGTGGGCTGGGGCGGATGAAGTGCAGTTAGAGGGGGAATACACGCTCGAAGAATTGGTTGAATATCGCTTGCAGCAACTTTGGGATGTCTCCTATCCGGGTGTTCCCGAACAAGTTCTGGTGAAGCAAACTGGGGCGACATGGGGCATGCTCGATGGCGAACGTTTGCAACTCCGATTGGAGGTTGAAGAAGCGAGACCAATGGATGATGGCCGTTGGCAACTTGTTGTGCCTGAACTTGAATCAATCAGGCTTGATGATGCAATTTTCGGGCAGGTGGCGAAAGGTGGTGCGCAAACCACTGACGAAGGGCTTCTCGAAGATCAAACGGTTCGCTTTATCCTCTTGGCAGGACGCTCGCTGCTGCTCGACTTGTTGATGCTTGAAGGACTGCTTGTCGTCGATGAAAAACCAACTTCCAGTGTGTTCCACCTTGATGTGGACATGGTTTCCGCTCCGGCAACTGGTTCAGTGAGCGTTCCGGCTTGGGGGACTCGGCCTTCAACAATCTCGACCAATGATTGGGTGTTGCTGCAGTCTTCGCTGTTCCCAGAACAAATCTCTGTGACGCTTTGCGATTGTGATTTGGATTTGCTTGATGTCCGCTTCATCGCATCGACTGGTTTTGATTCGAGCGATGTGCCTAAGGCGATTGGTTTGCGGAATGCATCGGGCTTCATCTCGGCGAATGCACCAATCGCAATGCTTGGTCTCGTGCTGCTCTCTCTGTCATCAAGGATTGAATACGTGAGGCGTAAGAAAGCGAGAACGCTTGCTGAATCGATGTTCGGGTCTTCTGCAAAGTGGGCTTAAGTTGGTCTCAGTTGCCCTTGTTTGTCTTCTTCTTGACATCTTCAACGACTGCATCAGCATCTTCCTTGGCTTCCTTTGCAGCCTTCTTAATCTGCTCTTCTTCTTCCGCAGTGATCTTACCGTCTTTTGCAGCCGAAGAGATGGCTGCTTCGAGGTTCATCTTTGCAGCATCCTCGTCAGTGATTCCGAGGATTTCTTGGAAGGAGCGAAGTTCTTTCAGTTCTTCTTCGGTAATGATTCCGTCTTCCCATGCAGCCGCGTATGATTCCAACAGGAATTCACTGTAGGCAGTTGGATTGAGAAGCACATCCCTGATGAGTCCGTGGTCAGGCCCTTCTTCAGACTCTGACATTTCGAGGATGGCGATCGATCGTCGGATTTCCTTGACGGCCATGTCCTTCAGACCGTGGCCAGCCCAAACTCCACCGGCGGCAACAACTGCTGCAGCAAACCATCGCATGACATCTGGATTCACGAGTTCACCTGGCTGAATAAGTTGGAACATGCCGAGGACAACCATGGCTGCACCGCACATGACTTCGACCCAGTCGTTGAGATCGGGTTCATCATCAAACACCGAAAGGCGTTCGTCAACCATCGTCTCCACATCATCGCTCATGCACTGTGACACATAGAGGCAGGTCTTAGGGCTGTCGCATTGAACGAGATTGAGCGTTGTCCTTTTGGACTGTTGACGCAGAAGGGCATTCATGGAGGGGGCGGAGCGAGCGGTTTCGAAGCTTGATTTGCCTCACAAGGTTACAGATTTCTTGACCTCTTCATGGGGCATTGTCAATCTCCATCCACCTCAATTTGAAGCCATGCCAAGTGTTCTCGGTGGATCGAACACATTGCTGGCTATTCCAACTGCCAGTGGTAAGTCGTTGGTTGCTTACATAGGGATTATGAAACGAATCCTTGTGGATGACCCTGGGTCCAAAGCGGTCTACATTGTCCCGTTGAAAGCGCTTGCCAGTGAGAAGTTCGATGACCTCTCCGAACTTTGTGCTGCGGTCGGCTTAAGCGTAGGTCTCGGAATCGGAGATGCTTCTGCTGAAGCGAAGAAAATAGAGGAATGTGATGTGCTTGTTTGCACCTCTGAAAAGTTAGACTCGCTGATGAGAAACCGTTCGGAATTGATGGCCAATGTTTCGATCGTTGTGGCGGATGAATTCCACCTCATGAACGACGCAACACGTGGTCCAACCCTCGAAATCAACCTGACACGTCTTCGTCACCTGCGTCCGAAGGCCCAAATTATTGCTCTATCGGCAACGGTTGGCAATTGTCAAGATCTTGCAACGTGGCTCGATGCGACGCTTGTTCTGTCGGATTGGCGGCCTGTTGCCTTGGAGTACAGCACCTTCCATGACATGCACCTTGAACCACGCCTCGTTCAATCGTCTGCCATGAGTTCAGATGGCGATGCGCTTCAACCTCCGCGTGACCTTGATGGGCCGAAATCACACCCTACATGGGTCGTTGTCAACGATACCATCGATCAAGATGGCCAAGTGTTGGTGTTTGTAGGCACCAGGCGAAGCGCCCAATCCGAAGCACTCAAACTCTCCAAACGGGTTTTGAAGCGTTTGACAAAAGAAGACCCTGATCGTGTAAAGCGGCTTGCAGCGTTCGCAGACCGTCTGGAAGGTGGTCAACAGACTGCGATGGCAGAACGGCTTGCTACCGCCATTCGTGGCGGTTTTGCGTTTCATCATGCAGGACTGACGCATGGGCAAAGAAAGGCAATTGAGGGTGCGTTCAAAGATGGATTATTGGTTGGGCTTGCAGCCACGCCAACCCTCGCAGCAGGCGTCAACTTGCCGGCAAGGCGGGTGTTGGTAAGGGATCTAAAGCGGTGGGACGACGGAATGAGCCGTCCTCTCCCGGTCATGGAAGTTCGTCAAATGCTCGGCCGGGCGGGGCGTCCGAAATACGACGCTTTTGGCGAAGCATGGGTGCTGTGCAAAGGAACCGATGGATGGGCGATTGCTGATGATGTCAGTCGAAGGTATTTCTTTGGTCCCGTTGAATCAATTTCCTCGAAGTTATCCAGCGAGCCAGCGCTTCGAACCCACCTCCTCGCAGCGATTGCTGCAGGTGGTTTCAGGCATCGAGGTGAACTCGGTGAGTTTTTCCAAGCGACGTTTTTGGGCGCCTCAGTTTCGCCAACCTATCTCAAAGAGCAACTCGATCGTATGCTCGATTGGCTTGTCGCAGAGCGGTTCATTCGGAGGGTCGGCGTCGACGATGACTATGTGGCTCGAAAAGCAGACTCGTCTGCCGCATCAAGTTCCGAAGAAGATTGGGATGATGAGTTGCCAATTTGGGCAAGCATTGCGAAAAGCACAGGGGGTGTCGATTTCCAAGCGCCACAAAGCCTGACCACTCAACGTCCGCCTCGAAACGAATCAGCGTTTACGAAGGCCTCTCTCGGCTTTACACAAGCCACTGACCTCGCCCATGTTGGTGGTTGGAACCAACCAACAGGCGTCGATCATCACGGCATGGTGTACGAGGCGACAATGATGGGAGAGCGGATTACGCAAATGTACCTTGATCCACTTTCAGCCTCTCAATTACGCACCGGACTTCGCCGAGCCGTTCGCCGGCTTGTTCGACAAAACAGACCCGTAACCGAATTCAGTTTGTTACAACTGGCGACAACAACGCCTGATTTTAACTCTCTATGGGCCAAAAACAGTGACATGGAAGTCAATTCCTTGCTCTGGCTAAAGACGAACACAATCGAAGAAGAACTCCTAACCGACATCACACTTGAAGAGCGCCTTCTCGGCTATGTGAAATCTGCATGGATGCTAGAAAAATGGATTGAAGAAGAGACCCTCCGTGAGATTGAGACTGACTTAGATGTCAGCCCAGGGGACGTAAATCACCGAGTCGACCTCATGGGTTGGTTGCTTGCAGCAGCTCGTCAAGTTTTGCTCACAGATGATGTCTTTTCCGAAGATCACCTTGCTGAAATCGATCAGTTATCCTCGATGATTGACGTTCTGCGTCAACGGATTCGTCATGGTTGCAAACCTGACCTCCTCAATTTAGTCAACATCAAGCATGTTGGGCGTGCACGTGCTCGTGAAATGTCTAAAATCGAATTAAGAACGCCTCGAGATGTTCTCGCTATGTCACGAAAGCAGCGAAGTGATTTGCTGGCACTGCGTGGCTGGGGTCCGGTGTTGCTACAGAACATTCTGACAGAAGTGGAGAAGGTTGTCGAAAAGGAAAACAAGGCAACACATCGCACTTCAATTCCACGGATTCACGAAGATGATGTCCCACTCTCGGGTGAACGTGAATCGGATGATTGAAAATTGCCCCCTCCTTCGCATGGTCATGGATGGAGGGGATTTTCCTTGCTTCAGTTGGCGAGCCTCTTCGCCAGTCAAAGGCGTTGCCCTCACGAAAACCTTCCTTGAGCATCGTCCAAATGACCATTGGGTGTTGGTGGGCGACGGCATCGCACAATGTCACATGCAACTCTGGACTGCTTGGAACAGTGCCGCACGCCGTCAACGAAGGGGGACTTCTCTCGCTCGTTCATTTGACGCGGAGTTTCTCCGCTACCTTGCCGGTACGCACCATGTTTCGGAAGCGTTCAAGCGTGCAGGTGTCAGAGATGGCGATCAAGCAGGTTTCTTTCTCGTGCTCCCCTCTGCCGATGTCGAAATAGAATCCCAATCTTCATCCCAATCTCATTTGGACCAAGAGTGGGCTCAACAGTCTGAGGTTTTAGCAAAGTCCATGGGGGTTAACATTGAGGCTGTTCGCCTTGAATGCAACACAGAAGGCGCCCACCGATTGGGTGTTCAATTCGATGAAAAGGTTGGCTTATCGTGCGATCTCTTGATTGGACATGTGCTCTCTTCAGAGTTCCATTCTTGAACACGCAACGGAGCAGGGTTCAAGCACTACTGGCTTCTCCGCAATCCCATGGTGATGAGTGCTAGCCCAAACGATGACCGTACTTCAGGGACCGGTCGATACCTTCAACAATCAAAAATTCAGGCCGCACTTGACCATGCCCAAGATCTCGGCGCTTCCTATGCAGAAGTCCGTTTGATGGCGATTACTGACTCCTCAGTGGCCATTCGGGATGGGAAACTCGAGCGAGCGATTCCAGGTCAGGACATCGGCGTCACCATGCGAATTTTGGCTGATGGCGCGTGGGGTGTGCATTCGACAACGGATGTTCTCTCGCTCCCTGGCCAAGTAGAGTCAACTGTGAAACTCGCCAAGGCTGTGGCTGCTCGCAGGGCTTCCAAAGACCGACCTGTCGCCCTTGCAGAGGTTCCAATCTTGGAAAATGAAGTCCATTGGAAGCCCAAAAAGGATGTGCGAAACACCGATTTGGATACCAAACTCCACCACCTTATGACCCTCCATAACAGCGCTGCAGAGGACGAACGAATTGTCTCTGTTACATGTGGCTGGCATGATGAACACCTCCACACTGAGTTGATGACTTCAGAGGGTATGAATCGTACGTGGTCGTTCCAGCGTTCTCTCATCAACGCAACCGTTACCGGTCGTGATGGAGGGGATGTCGTATCCTATAGAACACGTCATGGCGGAGAAGGCGGCCTTGAAGTCATCGAGGCATGCGATCTTGGTGAACTTGGCCGAACTGCTCAAATCGCTACACTTCGACTTTTGAAAGCCGAACGTGCCCCATCGGGAAAACTCCCGCTTGTGGCCGACCGTGATCTCACGGGCGTGTACATTCACGAGGCACTTGGCCACCCGTGTGAAGCAGACTTAGTCGCAGCTGGCGACTCTTGCCTCGATGGAAAATTAGGTGAAACGATTGGCAACAGCATCGTCACCGTGGTCGACGACCCAACCATTCGTGGTGGGTATGGAGCCCATCCAATCGATGATGAAGGTCTTGACACCCGTGAGAAATGCCTCATCAAGAACGGTGTGCTTACCGAATACCTCAACCATCGAGAGACTGCCCACCATTTCGGCATTGCACCGAACGCAGGTGCTCGTGCCCAAGACGGCCTTCACCATCCACTTGTGCGCATGTCGAACACCCTGATTCAAGGTGGAACTCACAACGATTTGGATGAACTGATCGAAGACATCAGTTACGGCGTTTATGCTTGCGGTTCAAGAGGTGGGCAAGTGGACACGGGTCGAGGCTCATTCCAATTTGCTGCACAGGAAGCGTGGCTCATCGAAAACGGTGAACTCACCCAGCCACTGAAAGATGTCAGCGTGAGCGGATTGACCCTCCAAATTCTCAAGGATGTGGATGGACTTACTCAAGATGCTCGCCTTGCAGCACCTGGTTTCTGTGGGAAGGGACAAACAGTCCCGGTCGGGGACGGCGGTCCGATTATGAGGATCTCAAACGCATTGGTGGGATGAAGATGTTACCAAGCGACGCTGTTGAGAGAATCGGGGAGGGGTGCAAGCGCATCGGGGACCTTTGCAAGCAAGAAGGAATCTCGCAATGGGAAGTTGTGGCGTTCCAATCTTATGGTCACCAACTTGACATCGAAGCAGGAAAGATTTCACTCGCTGCTGGTGGTGGTGAGGGCGGATATGGAATTCGTGTGGTGGAAGAAGGCCGATTTGGCTACGCTTACCTGGTTGACGCAAGTTCTGCAACTCCTGCAATCAAACAAGCACTCGACGTGGCACGTGCTTCCCCTGCCATCGAAGGATTTGTTCTCCCGAGTGCTCAAGAGGCAGCACCAGTCGATGGTTTGTGCGATCGTCGCATTCTTGACATTGGTCCAGAAGACCTGCTGGAACAAGCAGACGCAGTGTTGAGTGAAGTGGCCTCGCTTGACAAGCGGGCCGTTGTGACAGGCGGTGGCCTCGGCGTTGGTGCCACGGCATCGGCCATTCTTTCCAGCGAAGGCATTGAATCCTCTGGCATCACCACCTCTCATGGCCTTGGCGTCCAAGTTTCCATCGATGCTGATGATGAACTCACCAGTTCCTACGAAGGGAATTCCGGTCGGCAGTTGTTGGCAGAAGTGCCTCCTTGCATCGCCAACGCAGTTCATTGGGCTCAAGTCACTCGGGGGCCGATCGAGGTCGATAGTCAGCCACAAGACACGCCTGTGCTCATGACGAGTGAAGGTTTCTCACCCTTGTTTTCAATGGTCGTTCCAACCGCATTACGAGGTGACCGATTGGTTCGTAATGAATCGTTCTGGTCTGGCAAAGAAGGCACTCAAGTGCTTGCCTCAGACCTTTCGTTGGTCGATGATGGTCGAATGGATGGCGGTAAATCTGCAAGTTCCCGCGACGGAGAGGGCGTACCCAGCCGTCGTCAAACACTCGTCGAAAACGGTCGGCTTGTCGGCTCAATGTGGGGCACAAGAGATGCAGCACAACAGGTTGCTGAAGGGCGAATCGAGCATGCTGAAACAACTGGAAACGCCGTCCGTGGCGGTCACCAATCGCCGCCCGGTATTGGTTGCAGTGACTTTACCATGACTTCCAAAAATGGAGGTCATTCCCAAGATGCGCTTCTGCAAGAAATGGACGACGGATACATCGTTCACAGCGTGATGGGTGCGCACACAGCAAATCCGACAAGCGGTGATTTCTCAGTAACGACGAGCACCATTCTACGGGTTGAAGGTGGTCAAATTCTTGGCCCAGTGAAGCAAGCTGGACTTTCTGGTAACCTTGCAAAAGCCCTTTCCGAGGGCGTTCGGCTCGGTGATGATGTACGCGTCCAAGGCTCGTATTCTTCAGGAAGCATGCACCTTCCAGACGTCTTGATGTTGCAAGGGTTACGCGTGAACCCGGCTTGAATTCCATAGCGGCTTTGTCAAGTGAAGGCCACTTGACAGAAATTCACACGGTATTGTTTAAGTCCCGTCGTCATCTTTGTTCATTACCATGGAGGTCAAGGGAGTGTATAGACTCAACCAATCCGCACGAAAGCCCGCAGCCTGTTCTCCGTACAGGCATCAAACGAACACGTCTGACGGAGGACTTGCTCATGTCTGAAAAGTATGAGACTCACGTCAACGCAATTTTAGCAGAATGCCCGGATGCAGATCCGAAAGATGTTGCAGAAGCGTTTGCTAAATACGAAACTGAATTTTACATCCCGCCACAAGATGCGATGCGGTCAATCCTGCGTCGCTTCAAGGGTGAGCAGTCAGTTCCAACAAACCGCAGCCCTTCTCAAGGTGGCTCATCCGCTCCGAGAAACACAAAGAAAGTCAGTCGCCTAAGTGAATTGAACGGAAACGACAAAGAAGTCGAAATTGAAGTCGAAATCATTTCCCATAACATGCGAGAGCAAACCATTCGTGGTGAACAGAAGCAAATTGCCTTTGGTCTTCTTGAAGACAACCCTTGGGAGGAAAAAGGTGACAAAACCCGTTGGGAATACAAAGACTGGGGTCCAAGTGCGAACTTGGCACCAGGTTCAATTGTCCGAATTGAAGGCGCATCGGTGAACGAATACCAAGGTCGTATGTCCCTCAACATTAACCAATCCACTCGGATTGCAGTTGTGCGTGAGGGTACCCGCCCCGTTGTCGCACCCGGAGAGCCTCAAGACATCAACAGCCTTCCCGGCGATGGTTATGTCTGCGTGGTGGGCCGTGTGCTCGCTTCTCGACCGGACCAAATCCACAAGAAGGATGGTTCAGGGTCACTCGACATTGTTCGAGGTCGCATTGCGGATGAAAGTGGAACGATTGGCTTCCTATCGTGGGAACCATTCGAACATGCTGTGGGCAGCCTTCTCAAGATCGATGGTGCTCAGGTTCGAACCTTCAGGGATACACCGGAACTCAATTTCGGCCGCACCACCAAGGTTGAAATCTTCCACGACAAGAACTTCGCCGATGCAGAATCTCTGTCTCAACAAACCGTTCTCACCATCTCTGAATTAAGGGATGGAGCAAGAGATGTCGACGCTGTTGTACAAATCACCGAATGGGCCAAGCGTTCGTTCACGCGTGATGGTGAAGAGCGCTTCCTGTGGTCGGGGCAAATTGCCGACCCTACAGGCCGATGCCGAATGAGCGCATGGAGCGAATTGCCGATCACAGAAGGTCAACTACCAATGACCGTTCGCCTCAAGGGCGTGCGTGTTCGTGCTTGGCAGGGGATCCCAGACATCACTGTTGACAACGTGGACCAAGTCGAACTTCTTGATGCAACACCATGGGATGAATCGCTTGACTTGACCAACCACACGGCCGAAGTCGATCTCCATGACTTGGCAACAGGCGCAAGTAGAGTTGGCGTTTCCACGTCTGCAATCATTGTCAGCGTGCGAGAGGACTCAGGATTCATTCAACGCTGTACAGAATGCCGCAGGGTCCTTCGCGATGGTGCGTGTGCCGAACACGGGCCGAACGACGGCAACAGCGATGTTCGCTTGCGATTGGTCATGGATGATGGACGCTCGAGTGTCTCTCTCTTGACCAATAAAGCCGCTACATTGGCATTGCTTGGAATGGATGAAGCTCAGATGAAAGCGGCTGTCGATGAAGATGGTCAAATGGCATTTGTCCAAACCCTTCGTGGCACCCTTCTTGGACGCACCGTCAAAGCAACAGGACGGACCATTGTCGATGAGCAAGGTGCTATGATGCTGGCAGATGGTGCTGCTGTGGTCGAAGAGGATGCGGGAATGCTTGCGACTGAATTGCGTGCTCACTGGGGGGTGTCATGATGCAGTCAAGTGGACGAGTTCGCCGACAACCTGCATGGCACATGCTTGCTTCAGAGTTCAGTGAAGCGACGTTGAATGAGAAAGGATCTGGTGAATATGATCCATCCTTTGTCATCACAAAACTCGGAGCGAAAGTCAACCGTGTGATTGTTGCAGGTCTCCTTGAACGACTTGAAGTGCGAGAGACCTCCAATGGTTCAACGCTCTATCAAGGTCAAATGAGGGACCCATCGGGCTTGCATTATTTCTCCGTTGGCGATTACGCCTCTGAATCAATGCGTGAACTGACGCTCTCTCTTGTTGAAAAAACAGAGATTGGCGAGCCAGTGCTTCTTCTGATGACAGCGAAATCACGCTGGTATCAAACTGACGAGGGCGCAGTGTACACTTCACTTCGTCCAGAAGAAGCGTGTGAAATCGATGCCAAAACATACGCTCTTTGGTTAACGAGGGCCTGCGAAGGGACGCTTCAGCGCATGAAAACGCGCAATGATTCTCTTTCTGCAGAGCCGACCGCTGAAGGCTTGAAGGCTGCAGGCGTCCCAGAACACATGGTCGACGGGCTCCTACTTTCAAGGAACCACTATGGTGAGTTCGACACTGAGACTTACACCCTCAATGTCATGCAAGCGCTCGACATAGCAGAGGGGCGAATGGAAGCAGCCAGCCAACCGGCTCCACCACCACAGTCGACCTTGGATGATGCTCCTGCAGGTGCGGGCGCTTCGGATGACGATGCTGTGAAAGAGACACTTGTTGCAATTATAGGTCAACTTGACCAGGGTGACGGCGTAGACTTTGAGACAGTTTTGACCAACGCAGACGCAAGAGGTATCGATCGTCAACTGGCAGAGGCCAAGTTGGATGAACTGTCAAATGAAGGCACGCTTCACGAACCTCGCTTTGGATGGTTTAGAATCGTATCGTGATTTGTTTCTCCCCCAACATTGAAGACCTTCTCAGTGCGTGCAAAGCATAGGGGTCAACTGCATGGCTGGATTAGATTTCTTTATTCGTCCCGCAACTGGGACATCAAGCTCAGATTGGGTACGAATTCCAAATTGTGACATACATGTGCGATTGACGCGCCGATTAACCCGTACAATCATCCGTGGTGAAGAAGGTGACAACCTCCACGATGAGGGCTCAGAGTCAACAGTATACACCGTAAAGGGCGAAGTGAATCTGGAGAATTACAAGCGTATTCTCGGTATGTTCCGCAGCGGCCAGCCTTACATTCACGACCCATTCGAAGAACGAGACGTCAAAGTCTTGTTTGCCGTGATGGAATACGAAGGCACAAGCGAGGCCTTCATGTTCGAGTTGATCGAAGACATAGTTTGAGGTGTTGCTATGCGAAAATTGGATGAGCAGAGAGAAATTCTCTACGTCATCCGCACGCTTGATGTCCTCATGTCGTCTGGCGTGGGTCTCGAAGCAGCCATTCACACAATTGGAAGTGGCGGCTATGGCGTTATTTCTGAAGACTTCTCCTCGATGATGAAGCGGTTGCGAAAGGGAACGGGAGGTGGCCTCGACCGTGAACTCAAAGGTTTGCTCAAAAAAGCAGAATCCGAAGGATATCGCAGGCTGTTGAATACGATGTACTCCAACGTCACTCAAAACACCGACATCGTCGAGACGCTGCGAAAGCAAGGTGTTCGAATGGAGAATGAACGCACAGAATCGGTGAAGAAATACATCGAAGAGCTTGGTGCAGTCCCCGAAACGCTTCTCTCAATCGGTATGATTGGCCCAATCATTCTGGCCATTGTCGGCCTCGTTCCACAGTTGCTCGGCGACGGAGCAGAAGCCATCGTTGGTACAATCGACCAAGGAATGATCAATTCTGTTGTGAGCGGTGGATTGGTGTTTACACTCATCGGTATGATGCTCATTGGCTTGAAGGCTCACACGAAAGACCCGGGGTTGTGATTCAATGATCTTTGGACTGCTTGAAACCTTCAATGGAAATCCACTCCTCCTCTACCTCTCTGTGATTGGAATGGCCTGCGCTGCAGGTGGCATCCCACCTATGATGGAGCGCAAGAGGCGCCGTTCTATAGAGAATGCACTGCCGGGTTTGCTCGAAGGTTTGTCAGACACCGTCGGAGCTGGGCGAGGTATACAAGAGGCCATGATGGAACAATCACGCAATGTCCAGGGCCCACTTGGAAAATTACTTCTTGAAACGCTGGAAGAGAGCCACTCCTCTTCGTTTGAAGCTGCTCTTTCAGCCTTTGCCGCAAAGACCCGATCCTCTCAGGTTCAACGAGTGATGGTCTTGATCGAAACTGCGATTGAACAAGACGCACCTCTCCAACAGATTCTATCAGACTTGGCAATGGATTACGAGCGATTGAACGACTTGATGAACACACGCGAAGAAGAACTGCTTGGACGCGGCCTTCTGATTGTGATGTTCGTGTCAATCGGTCTTCCAGTTCTGATTGCGTTCATTGTCGGCTTGTTTGCACCTGCCTCGAGCGGCTTCCAAATTGACAGTTTCAACCGCACCTTTTCACTCTTCTTTGGAGCCGCTTCGGCGGTTGCCCTCGGTGTCTCAGGACGCATGCTCGGGCGATTCAAAGATGCGCTATGGTGGATGCCATTGTGGATTGCGTTGTCGATGGGCTTGTACCTCGGCGCAGTTGTCATGATTGGAGGTTAAGCAATGTCTCAAACGATTTTAGAACAGTATGGCCGAGTGACGATTTACACAGAAGGGAATCATCCCTCTCCAATCTACCATGTTGATGGTGTTGCAGATCCAAACCCGCATGGCGATCTTCAACTCTTGCTCGATGACGATAATCTGGAAGAAGTGATGTATAACGGTGGGCAACAGGAAGTTAAGGTCGCTCATCGTAAATTTGGAATGTGCCGAACAAACCTCATCATCGATAACGACTCAGGCCTTCAGATTGCCAAAAACATCGCCTCATACACAAACGTTCCACTCGGTGATGGACCTGGTATGGTACCAATTTTTGATGGACGATTGCATGATGGTTCCCGTGTCAACGGCACAATACCTCCTGTCTCTCCAGATGGGCCAACCTTGACCATTCGAAAGTTCAAGGAAGATCCGCTCACCATGATTGATCTCATCAAGTTCGGAACCGTAAACACTCGGCTTGCTGCTATGATGTGGGTTTGGATTGAAGGGCTTGACAGCCGCCCTGCTAACTTTGTCATCGCAGGTGGTACAGGTTCTGGTAAGACCACGACCCTCAATTGTCTCGGCATGTACATCCCATGGGACCGTCGCCTTCTCACCGTTGAAGACACGGCTGAATTGCAAGTCTATCACGACCACTGGTTGCGAATGGAAACTCGAAGGGAGCGACCTGATGGTACATCTGAGATTGACATGAACGACTGTTTGAAATCGAGCCTGCGAATGCGTCCAGATCGAATCATCGTTGGTGAAGTGCGGGGTCCAGAGGCCGCAACCTTGCTCACTGCAATGAACACAGGCCACGATGGTTCCTTTGGTTCGCTGCACGCAAACACCGCTCAAGAGACCGTCACTCGAATGATCAACCCTCCAATGAGCGTCCCACCAATTATGCTGAGCGGATTGGACCTCATTATCATCCAAGCCCGACTTCATGTCAATGGAAAAACCGCTCGTAAGATTACAGAAGTAGCTGAAGTTGCCGGAATGGAGGGCGATAAGCCCCGTCTCAACATCATATGGAAGTACAATGCAGCAACGGACCAAATCGAAGAAACAGGTATTCCATCCAAACTTAGGGAAACAATCTGCAAGGCTGCGGGAATTTCACCTGATGTTTTTGAACAGCATGTCTCTCAGCGAGAAGAAATTCTCCGTGACATGATTGCACGTGACATCAATGATATTCAACGAGTGACAAAACTCATCCAGAGTTTCTACGCAAGTCGCTGATTAGCCTCGCAAACGTGCGAGCAAGTCATCGATGTGGTCAATTTTCCCTCGAGCAGATTTCACACGATCTGCTGCATCTGCGACCGACGCTGCCACTTCCATCTCAGGTTCGGTTTCTCCCGTATGGTCAACAGGCTTGAACGCTTCAGCAAGCGCCTTCAGTTCCGTCACAATAGCGTCCACTTGTGTGTCAGAAATCATGATTCCAGGTGCTATGCGAGGGATTTCAGCAGGTGAGATGAAACCAAGTTCAGCCCCAATGATTCCTGCGCATGCCAGGATTCGTGGTCGAAGGTCGGCGGTGTTGACTTCGTAGCCTCGTGATTCAAGGAAACGAATAACGAGCGCTTGTTGAGGTTCGCTGAAGGTACCCTCACTGCTTTCGAGAATGGTCTCGACGAGTTCTTCGAATGCAGCTATGTTCCGCTCCAATCGGTCAAGTGTGCTGCGTTCCGTTGTCGAAAGGTGGACTGCTCCATGCTGAAGGATGCGCAAGATACGATTTCTTCGTGCAATGGCCGGATCTTGGAGGGCTTGGGCTTGGTTAATGTCCACATGTAAGTCAAACAATGCGTGCAATCGACCTGAAACGCTTGGGATTGAAAGGTCAAGGCCCATTGAACGACCAACATCTTCGAAGGCCATTCGTGCTTTGACAAGGTCGCCGCTATGGGAGGCAAGCGTGTCATCGAGTTGACCTCTAAGACCCTCTCTTGAATTTTCAAACACACGGAGCGCTTCTCGTTCCCGCCACGAATTTGGCATCGCATGCATGGCTTGTTTCTCGGTTTGTGAGCGGTACTCTAAGTCCATGATGGTGGTCCGAATTGTGTCTTGGACCGCAGGAATTTCTGTGGCAAAGCCATGTGATTTGAGGCTTTGAATGAAGGCGTTGAGGTCATCGGGCTCGCTTGTGCTGCTCACTGCCAAAAAATCTCGACCGGCTGCCTCGATTTCTGGAAGGCGTGCCTTGAGGTCAAGCAAGGATGATTCCACTTCGAGCGTGTGTTCCTCTGCACCGGGTTCGGCGACTTGGACCATCGAAGGTGCGGGTTCACTTTCAGCACCGTCGTTCCCGCCCCTTCGGAGGGCTTCATCGAGGGTTGAGGCAATCGGTGCCTTGGAAACTTGAATGCCTTCTTGAGCCAATTCGGTGCGAAGTTCGGTTTCCTCTTCAAACGTCCAACCTTCAGGATGTTCCGAAACAAATGTTTCAGCAGCTTCGATCACTGCTTCATGGGCGTCAGATGATGGTTGTGCGGGTGCCACTGGCGATGGGACAGGTGTTGCAGGCGATGGCAATGCCTTGGCGTTCGTTCTCGGCCGGCGCAGGCTTTTCTTGACCTTGCCCCACCCGCCATCTTGTGAGGCAAGAACACCGGCCACTCGGACCAAGAGTGCTTGCTTTGCACCAGAAAGTGGCAATTCCAAAATTTTACACATCGCATGCAATTCATCCCGAGTCATTGAATCGAGTGATTCCGGCACGAGGCGCTTTGCATCGTGGTTGAGGTGAAGATAGAGTCGTTGCCTTCGTGCTCGAAGAGATCCTGATTTCTTAATTCCAAAGACGCCAAGGAGTTCCCCAAGTTCGTTGTTCATGAGGTTTCGAATGCCCTCTGGCGAAAGGTCCCATTCGTCAAGAATGAGGTGTTGGATGAGTCTTGCTCGGAGGGTTTCCACTGAACCAGTTTTTGGAAGGTTGTAGGCAACTGCGACTTCCTTCAAACCGTCAAACCGGGCTTGATAGAGTTCGGATAGGAGTTCCCCCTTGTCGACCATCACAGCACCTTCCTTTGTGTTTCGGCTCAAAGGGGTATATGTGCCTTCGCCGTGATGCGATGGCCAAATTGCTGTTTCCACGATGGATGAATCATCTTCAACGGTAAAACCGAGCACGAATTTAATGATAGGCAATGGTTTCAATACCCGTCGACCAAATTGCCGTTTATGGGCAAGACGGTCAAGGCAACGAAATCAGGCTTACGGGACGCTCATGAGATGGTTGCTTCCTTGAAGGAAATGATTCAAGCCGATCTCCGGAAGCAACGGTCAGGTTTTGAGGAAGCGCTTTCTTCCAGACTTGACATGGCAGAAGATGTCATCCTTGAATCAGCCAAGGCCAAAGTGGCCATAATCGCTGGTGTGGGTGTTATGCGGAAGGATCTAGATCGTGCCCAACGCAAGTTTTCAAAATCCAATGATGTCGAAGAATTGCGGTCCACCCTCATTTCCCTCTCAAATAAACTTGGTAAGTTACGCTCAACAAATAACAAGGTTGTTGCTTCGCTCGGCACCGTCCTGAATCCAACCCTCTCAGCCGTTGAAGTGGTGGAACGCTTCGCTTCGGATTTGCAACGCTCCGCTGGCACATGGGAGCGCCATGGTCGAGAAATCGATGATGCCATTATGGAACTCTGCCAAGACAATCAGCCAGCAGAAATGGTTGAACTTGAAGCATATATCGCTAGTCAAGGATACAGCGTTTTACTCGGTGAAGCTCACTCTTCTTCTGATGAATCTGAGTGATCTTCGCTGAGGTTGAGCAGTGCAGGTCTTGCATCGCTGAAATCCTCAGGGAGCCCGATGTGCAATCTTGGAATCTCTTCGTGTTCAGTTTGCATGAGGTCGAGGAGGATTTGGAATTCTCTGAGCACAGATACCATTCCCATGTGACTCTCTTCGACGGGGCAGACTCGTTCGGCACCTGCCGTTACCGTTCCGTGATGATTGAGGGTTTCAATTCTCATCTCCAACCTTGGTCCTGCAACCTTGATTCGATTGTCCACCCCAAGCACGCTCTCGAGGGTGTGTTCGTCCTTCGACCTGTTCGCTTCTCGAAGGATGGCTGCAACCTTGCGTTGTTCGACGAAGATGCCTATGATTGAATGGAGTTCTTCTGGAATCGAAGCGAGGAAGGCAACTTCCATGCGGTGTGCTATGTAAGCGCCGTTATCGCACATCGGTTGGACCGTTGCGCTCGGGAAACCGTTTCGCGCAACAAGAAGTGTAAACCCGTGCAATGGGGGTGGGATGAAATGGGTTCGTTCGGGGTTGTCCCGTTGGAGACCAAGTGTGTGTCTTCGTGCCTTGTATCTCAGGGCTCCATGTTCGCCGCGGTCAACAATATAACCATCCAGTGCACCGTCTTGGCGAAGTTCCTCCAACCAAGGCACACGGTCTTCTTCATCCATGGTTGCAAACGCTTCTCCCTTTCCGATCGAATCTGCAAACGACTGGGAATTCATGAGGTTCAAATCTGCGCGCAACCGCCTCATCTGACGGCGCAAGAGCATGTGATCACAAACGACGACGGCTTTGGATTGAAGGTATTCTGGTTTGTCTTCAGAAACAATGACCCAAGTGGGCTCCCTTCGTGGAAGAACGCCAATAATTTTCAAGCCATCGTGGTCCAAATCCTTCCATTGATGGGCGCTCATTGCGAGGAAATCACCATGGCCGTCTTTGAGGGCCTCAATGGCACTTTCCATGTGAGGAACTTGCTTCATAATGAAGTCGAATTTGTTGCGGTTTGTTTCGATTGTTTTCTCAATCTGCCGACGCACTCCGTCCCTGTTTGACGGCGTGGTGAGGACCTCAAGGCGTACCTTTTCTGTCATCATTTCACCTCGGCGAGGATTGCTCCTCACATTACAAGGGCGGAGACTACCGGTTAAGAAGGGCACCGTTGTAGGATGTTACGTGGCGAACATTGGTTTGGAAGCGAGTGACCAACTCGAAGTGATGCGTCTCCATGTTGACGCAGCCCTCGAAGCACTTGTTGAAGACGAGATTGAGCAGGGTGCCGGCCAGGTGGCTGAACTGTGTGCGTCGATGCTTTTGGCAGGTGGAAAACGCCTCCGACCTCTGCTCATTTTGCTTGCTCATGAAATTGCAGGTGGCCAAGATGCCGAGGAAGTCATGCCGTTGGCCCTGGCATTCGAAATGATTCACACCGCCACGCTCGTCCACGACGATATCAATGACGAGGCGGGGTTGCGCCGAGGGGTTCAGACCATCCACACAAGAGCCGGTCTTGCAAAAGCCGTCATTGCAGGAGATTGGTTGTTTGTCCAAGGGTTCGGTCTTGGTGGCCGCTACGATGAACACATTGTTCGCCTTATGGCGAAATGTTGTGCCGACATTGCCATCGCTGAATTCCACCAACTCGATCACGTCCTCAACTTGGCAACCTCTCCAGAGGATTACCTCGCCATCGTTCGAGGCAAGACAGCCGGTCCTTTTGCAGCCGGTTGCCAAGCAGCCGGACTTGTTGCTGGATTGACCGAGGAACAAGCGGCAGGTCTTGGTCGGTTTGGTATGGAACTTGGTATCGCCTTCCAACTCGTTGACGATCTGTTGGACTTGAGAGGCGACGAACGAATGGGCAAGCCACGTGGTGCAGATGTTCTCGAGGGGAAGATGACCCTGCCGCTGATTCATGCGTTGACCCTCTCCCACGGAAAGGAAAGGCAGCGATTGGCAACCCTCATCGAATCCTTTAGCGATGAACACTTCGATGAACTGATGCAACTTTTGGAACGCTCAGCAAGTTTGAGCTACGCTGAAATCCTGGTCAAAACACATCTTGAGCGAGCCGTTTTGGAATTGGACGCTTTCCCCGAAAGTCAAGCCAAGAGCCTGATGCTCCACATCACGGGGTATGTAATGGCGCGACATACGTGAGGTCATCTTATGGCTCGAAAGGAAATCAAACATCGGCAGGTCATCATCGTTGGAGCAGGGCCTGCGGGCGCTGCGTGTGCACAACGTCTGGCCGAAGATGGCATTGATGTGCTGATGATTGAACGGCGTTCCATTGTTGGAAATCCGGCACAGTGCGGTGAATGCATTCCTAACTGGGGTGAGGTTGTTGGGACCTTTTCGAACCTCGATGATCACACTTGGCTGTATGATTACTTCCAATTCCCCGACCGCCTCAAGCTCCACAACTTGGATAACATGAGGGTTTTTCTTCCATCGGGAAAAGCCTTCCATTTCGACCTCGACGCCTTCGCAGGCCACCGTTTGCATTTTGATGGATACCTGTGTGACAAAGCCATTCATGCGGGGGCAGAAGTTCAAATGGACGAAGCAATGACACGGATTCAACACCAAAGCAAATCCAACAGGGATGTTCTTGTAACCACAAAAGGACGCTACACGTTCGATTTTCTGATTGACGCCAGTGGCTCTTTGGCCCATGTGGGACGACTTCGGCACGGTGATGATGAGCGCTATAGACCTAAAGACCAAGTTCCAACAATGTACGCCCAAGTACAAGGTGATGTCCCGGAAACATTCGATGTGTTCCTCGGTTCAGTCGCTCCATCAGGCTATGCGTGGATTATTCCGAAGGGCCCAAAGACAGCCAACGTTGGCTTGGGTGTTCGAGCAGGTTACCTGAAGGGCAATCTCAAGGAACATTTGCAAGCTTTCTGCGACGAGTTGGGCTTCGAAGTTCTCTCGTGGGGTGGCGGTTGGATCCCAATGGGTGGTCCAGTCAAGACGATGGTCGATGGTACAACCCTCGCTATTGGGGACGCTGCAGGTTTGGTTATGCCGAGCAATGGCGGCGGTATTTCTCAAGCCATCATATCGGGGTGTTTCGCAGCGGAAGCCATTCTCGACCACTTGAACACGGGTGCCCCGTTGACTGCCTATGAAGACAGGCTTCGTGCCTCGCTTGGAAGAGCCCTAAAGAATTCCTTGAGGACCAAGAATTTCGGTTATGCTTTCTTCAAGGGCGATCTCATCACCGAAGGAATCCTTCGTATTCTAGGGCCAATTGGTGGCATCAAACGGGCGATGGAATGCGACAAACCCGTCTGGCTGTTCTGAGTGTTGGATAAATCTGCATAATTCCCAACGATGCCATCGGTTGGTTCAAGTCCCATCGTTGACACAGGTGTACCATGCGCAGCATGCGACGGGCGGAAAAGAACGAGGCCGTGAGCCCCGTCATTGCCACCGTTTTGTTGCTAGCAATCACCGTCATGCTTTCGAGCATGGTTTTCGTTTTGATGCAAGGTGCTCTTACAACCACTGAAAAAAGCGCACCTCAGGCGACGGTGAGTGTTCGCGGTCTGTCGAACGGCTTCCATGTGGTTCGTCTCACAAGTCTTGACCAAACAATCGACCCCGCAAAATTGCAGTGGAACCTCGCCCCGGATTCTTCCGCAGATGGCAACCCCCTTGGAGGCAAGGTCGCTGATGCTGACGTCTATGGCCTGATTGGCGCAAATGTCTCGTTCCATGATCGTGATGCTGGATACTCTGTCAGCCAGGGTGATTATTTTGTCATAGATTCAACGACGATTGGTTCAGATTCCGGTACGTGGCGCTTCAAGTTAGTAGATACTAACTCTCAAAGCGTGTTGGTCAATGTGATGTTGCCGCCGATGGATGTTTAATCATCCACCAATGAACGACATCTCAATCTTTGAGACAGGTTGGTCATGTTCGTTTCGTTGCTCGGAATACCGGTCTTTGCGCTTCGTCCAGATTGCTTTGATAGCCGAGGTAAGATCGACTTTCTCGGCTCCGAGGCGAATCATTGAGCGCAGATCGTTGCCGTTTGTTGCGAACAAGCATGTGTAGAGTGAGCCGTTCGCAGAAATCCTTGCCCTTGAGCAATCGCCGCAAAATGGTGCGGTGACAGATTGAATCATCCCGACCTGTTGCCCGCTTTCTGTTTGCCAGCGTTTCGCTACATCAGAAGGGTGACGAGGGTCAACCGGTTCTAATTGGCCGATTGTGTTGGACAATGTTTGGCGTATCTCTTCACCTGACACAACAGATTCCATGTTCCATTGGTTGGTGGTGCCTACATCCATGAACTCGATGAAGCGTGGGACCAGGTTTCGCTCGTGAGCCATTTTTGCGATTGCACCGACTTGATTTTCGTTGACGTTTCGTTGGACCACCATGTTCACTTTGACTCCGAGGCCAACACTCAGTGCCGCATCGATTCCTTGGATGACTTCTTCAGGGGAGTGGTCTGTGTCGCCCATGGATTTGAACACGTCCTCATCCAATGCATCAAGGCTTACAGTGACCCGGTTTAGCCCTGCCTCTTTGAGTGTTTTAGCGTGTTTAGCGAGGAGAATGCCGTTTGTGGTGAGGGCTAAATCCAGTTGAGAATCGAGTGCTCTCAACATTTCAATCAAAATGGCAATGTCCTTGCGGATGAGTGGTTCACCTCCAGTGATTCGTATTTTTCGGAGGCCAAGCGGGCGCATTGAGGAGGCGATGTTAGTAATCTCCTCATAGGTCAAAATCTCCGTTTTGTCTAGGAACGCATGATCTGTTCCAAAGTGCTCCCTTGGCATGCAATATCGACACCGGAAATTACAGCGGTCGGTCACAGAGATACGCAGGTCCAGCAAAGGACGGTGCAGCGCATCAAGGTGGGCCATGGCCTGTGCTGTTGCTTCTCGGTCTTTATGCTGTGTTGCAAGGGTTGATGGGCAAAGGGAGGCTGGAGGATGTATGGGCAAGCGTTGGTCGAAGCGCTGGACCTCGAGTGGGAAAGGCCATCGCCGCAACGATGTGCATGCTCTGCGCGTGACGCCGTGCGCCTCACTTGACCCGGTTCGTTGGGCGCTTCCTCCATCGAAAAGCCACCTCATCCGGGCCCTTCTCTTGTCTGCACAATCCTCTCAACCGGTGGAACTTCTCAATGTTCGTCATGCAGGAGAGGACGCACGGGCCATGCGTCGATGCCTCCAACAACTTGGGATTTCCATTGAAGATTACAACATCGATGGTCAACGCCTCACGCAAGTGAACCCGGTTCATTTTGAACACCACCCGGATGCAGTTAAATGGGTGGTTCACGGGGCAGGTTCGTCCGGTTTCAAGCGTCCAGCAACTGTTCTCAATGCCGGCAACTCTGGTACAACGCTTCGTTTGCTTGGAACTCACGCTGCCATGATTGGAGGTCCAGTCATGCTCGATGGCGATGGATCGCTCCGAAAGCGTTCATCTGCAGAACTTTGGGGCACCCTCGAACAAGGCGGTGCCACGGTGTCGGTTGGAATGGGTGAAGAGCGCCTCCCTGCCCTCATCGAAGGGCCCATGGATGCGGCACGACTTGGCAATGGCATCTCCCTTGATATTAGCCGCTCAAGTCAACCGATGTCCTCGTGGATTCTGGCAGCGCCTGGGCTTCCCTGCGAAGTCAATCTCCGACTTGAAGGAGAGGCCGTCTCTTCCCGCCATGCACAACTCAGTCTCCGGCTGCTCCGCATGTTCGGTGGCCAAGCTTCGAAGGGTTCAGGAGAGCTGACTCTCAAACCATCCTCTCTGGACAAAGTCGAGCAGTACTCGATTCCCGGCGATGCTTCAATGGCGGCCTTTTCTCTCTTGGCCTGTACGGCCCTCGGTCGCAACGTAGAGTTGACTGGCTGGCCAAAGGCGGAAGATGCTATTGGTCACGAAGTGCTGCATGAGAAGGCCAAAGCGCTTGGCATTGAATGGGTTAGTTCCACCCTAACAAACATCGACGCCGAGGGACCAGTTGACTTGGACCTCAGAGATGCCAATGATTTGCTTCCTCCACTGGCAGCAGTGCTCGCTCTCAATCAAGGTGGCGTGCTCAAAGGTGCAGCCCACGCAGCATATAAGGAGAGCAACCGTTTGAATCGAACCGCAGAAATTCTGCATCAATTCGGCATGAAGGCAGAGGTCACAGAAGATGGTTTGCTGATTGAAGGTGGTCAAAACCCTTCGACACCGAATCGCCCAGTTGAGACACACGACGATCATCGATTGTTCATGACGGCAGTTCTCTTAGCATCAAAATGCGGTGGAGACATTGTCGGCCAAACCCTCCATTTGGTCGCCGATGAACCCTTCCTTGACAGGTTAAAGGCAGCGGGGATTGGCGTCGAGCGTGTTACGCTTCCGCCTCTTGACGACTAGCCGTGTCGCCCAAAGTGATGATCCAAAGCATCGAGTGGAAGCCGCAGCGCTGTTGGACGACCATGGACGCAAGCCCAGGGATTTGGAATGCGGCGCATGTCATCGAGCAACCGCCTCATTTCCGGGAGGGTCAGTTTTTCATTCGCCTTGACAGCTCCGCGGCAAGCGTTTAGGAACGCAAGGTGGTCCTTTCGATCATCAACCGTTGTAAGGGGTGCACCATCTTCTGATGTGTCTTGCAGCAAGTCAAGCATGAACGGTATGACTTCTTTGCCTTCCAATAACTGAGGCGCAGCGATGACCGACCACCCTTGTTCCGAGCTCTGCACTTCAAATCCAACTGTTCTGAAGGTATCTTGAGCAGCTTCCATGCGAACACTTTGTCGAGCGTCAAGGTTCAATGGTAATGGTTCGAGACGGGTTTGACTTGCCCAAATAGATTCGTTGTGTCGCAATCGTTCGTACCGCACCCTCTCGTGCAGCGCGTGTTGGTCGATCAACAACAACTCATCTTCCGCTTGCACCAGAATATAGGAGTCTGCAAATTGAGCCAAAGGTTCCATTTCAGGTAAATCATTGATGATTGGACCGAGTGGTGATTCGTCGCTTGGGGATGAGCGTACGCCTTGACCTGCGTGACGATGGAGTTCACGCTCTGCAGGTGAGAGTGCTGGTGCTGTTGGTTTCATCTCCATTCCAGGCAACGTGTTCTGGGCGGACGGCGCCGTGGATTGTGGTCGTTGTTTCACAGGTTTTGGAGCGGATTCTGCCTCGCCTCCATGGAGGTTGAGTTGAGCACCAGCTGCGATCGCCCATGCTGGTGGAATTGGAGATGCGGATTCCTTCCGCGGTAGTAGAATCGGCGTCGTTCCTGCCGCAGCTGCCATTGGGTCATCCGCCTCATTTTCTTGTGGTGCTGGTTTCGGTTTGAAGTGCTCTTGAATGCTTGGAACCTGGCTTTGACTTAATCCTTGTAATCCAGGAATACCTCCTGCAGCATCAGGCTCAGTCGGCACAGATTCGAGGGTATGCGCAATGGCGCGTTCCAATCGCTCCAGCACCCTCCATGAATGCCGCAATCGCACTTCCCTCTTAGTAGGGTGTACGTTGACATCCACCTCACTTGGCGGAAGATGAAGAGAAAGCACTGCAAGGGGATGTCTGCCTTGCATCAAACGGGTTCGGTAACCCCTTCGAATGGCTTGTAAAAATGGACCTGAAGCAACCGGTCTGTCGTTGATGAGAATGTGGATATCATCTCCTTTTCCCCGGGTGATGTCAGGCGTGCTGATCCAACCCGTCCAAGTTTCTTCACCTGGTGCACTTGCATCGACTTCTGGGGCATTGAGTTCCAGCATTGATTCCGCTTGCCCTCCAAGGAGGTCATACAAGCGATCCGTCATTGCTTCAGATGCGGGTACGTCAAGGACCACTCGCTCATCGATTACAAGTCGGAAGGCCACACCTTGATGGGCCATTGCGTGGGCGACCACAACATCAACAATGCGAGCATTTTCAGTCGCAGGGCGCCGTTGGAACGCGAGCCTTGCGGGTGTGTTTTGGAACAAGTGTTCGACATCAATTCTGGTTCCATTTGCCATCCCGAATGGTTCGATGGAACCTTTGATACCGTCATCCATCACAATCCGTTTGCCTTCAGTGTTCGAGGGGCGACTTGCAATGCTCAGTGCTGAGACCATGCCGATGCTGGCCAGTGCCTCGCCTCGGAATCCAAGCGTGTGGATGGAATTGAGATCTTCGCGCTTCTTCAATTTGGAGGTTGCGTGGCGATCAAGTGCCAGAGGAAGGTCGTCTGCATCAATGCCGCTTCCATCATCTTCGATTCGAATGAGGTCAAAACCTCCTCGCTCAATCGTGATGACAACACGCTTTGCCTCAGCATCAAGGCTGTTTTCAAGCAGTTCCTTGACTACCTGGGCCGGTCGTTCAACAACCTCGCCAGCAGCGATATGGCCAATGGTCGCATCATCGAGCTGGAGGATTCTGTTTGGTTCACTCAATTGCATCGCCTCCAAGGAGTTTCTTGAGTTGGTAAAGCGCATCATGCGCCTGCCTTGGCGTCATTTCATCGATGTCCAGTCCCTCGATGCGTTCGATGATATCGTGATGGGCTTGTGGCATTACTGCTGCCGCCTCTTGTGTCTTGGTTTGGTTCATTGCTGCGGCGGCAAAATAGCCCATGAGGCTTGATTGACCATGCGCTCTTGCGGTCGGAGTGCCTGATTCGCCAGCCTTTGCCCCCTCAGCTTGGCGTTCCAAAAACGCCAGCAAGTCAGTGGCACGTTCCACAACCGGGCGTGGAAGGCCAGCGAGGGCTGCGACTTGTACACCGTACGAATCATCGCATGGTCCATCAGCGACGGTGTGCATAAATCGCAGTTCTCCATTCGCTTGCGCAACTTGAACATGGACGTTGACCAAACCGTCAACTTCCCCTTCGAGTCCAATCAATTGGTGATAATGCGTCGCAAACAAGGTTCTGGCTTGAATCCGTTTGCAGATGTCTTCAGTGACTGACCATGCAATGGAAAGGCCATCAAAGGTCGATGTACCCCTACCGATTTCATCCAAAAGAACCAGCGAGTTGGATGTGGCGCGACGAAGGATGTGTGCGACCTCAATCATTTCCATCATGAATGTTGAACGCCCTCTGCGGAGGTCATCACTTGCTCCAACTCGTGTGAAGATTCTGTCAACGAGGCCAATTTTTGCTTTCTCGGCTGGAACAAAAGATCCACTTTGAGCCAAGATGCTCATCAGTGCGGTGGTGCGCAAATAGGTCGACTTTCCTCCCATGTTGGGCCCAGTGATCAACAGGAACTTTCGCTTCTTTGTCAAATCCAAATCATTTGGAACAAAACCAGATTGCTGTTCGAGCACAGGGTGTCGGGCGCCTTGAACCTTCATTTGGTCGCTCTGAGCCATTTCCGGTCGAGTCCATGCTCGACTTCGGGCGATGGTGCCAAAGCATTGCAACACATCGATTGCAGCAACTTTTCCAGCAATCAGGGCTAATATCTGAGCATGCCCCTTGCAAGCCTCCCTCAAATTAATGAATTCACGATACTCCAGTTCTTTCAGCTTGGTATCTGCCGTAAGGAGTGCATCATCTCGTTCAAGCAACTCATCGGTGACATACCTCGAGCCGTTGGTCATCTGCTGTTTTCGCTTCCAATGCTCTGGTGCTTTGGTTTCATTGATTTTTGTAACCTCGATGAACCAGCCAATCTGCCGATTCATTTTGACCTTCAAAGATGGGATTTGGAGTTCGGCTTTGAGCTTCGTCTCTAATTCAGCAAACCACGTGTGGCCGTTCGTTGCGGTTTCTCGCAACTCGTCTACTTTGTCGTCAAAACCCGGGCGCAAAAGCCCTCCATCTCGGACGCTCAGCGGCGGTTCTTCGACCAATGTGCGGCGGATGTTCTCGGCGACATCCTGCAGAGCATCAAGGTCCGATGAAAGGTGGAGCAACAATGGATTCTCGGTCTCATTGCACAGGTTGATGATGGCAGGCATTCGTTCCAACGCATCGGCTACTGCCAACAAATCCCTTCCGTTTGACCGATTGTAGGCTAATTGTGTCGCAAGGCGTTCCATGTCTCGCAATCCCCGCAAGGCTTCTCGAAGCCCGTCTAGTCGGCGCGCAGATCTGGAAAGAGTTGCGACAGCATCGTGCCTTGCAGCGATTGCGGTGAGGTCTGCAAGAGGTCTCAAAATCCAAGTTTTGAGCAGGCGTCGCCCCATTGCACTTCGGCATGCATTCATGGTTGAAAGGAGGCTTCCTTCGTACTCTCCTGCAAGCGTTGACGTCAATTCCAAGTTTCGAAGCGTGGTTTGGTCCAGCACAAGATGAGCGTTCTCTTCCACGACCTCAAGGTCTCGAAGTGGTACTTCCTCAGTCAGGTGCATGGACGCGAGGTAGTCGGCGGCTAATCCAGCGGCTGCGATGGCGAGTGGTGCGTCATCGAGGTCAATGTGCCCTAGGTCTGCGACTTTGAGGACCTTCGTAAGACGATCCCTTCGTTTGGCTTCGGATGCCTTGTGTTGGCTGATGGTGACGCCATCGAGGTGCGTGAACAACGCTCGGAGCGTCGCATCGTCCGCATCTTTTGGAGCGACGACAATCTCTGTCGGTCGCCATCGGAGAACTTCGTCAAGGGCCCTTGAAAACCGGTCATCACCGTCTAAATTCGAGGCCCATGCTTGGCCTGTCGATGCGTCAATGATTCCGATGCCGATGGACGATTTTCCGAGGCAAATGCTGAGCAAGAGCGAGCGCTCTTCAGTACCGAGGAGTGATTCCTCGTACAAACTTCCAGGAGTGTAGACTCGAGTTACAACCCGCTCTAGGAGTTTTGCTCCCTCTCTCAGTTCCTGTTCTTGCTCAGCAACGGTGACCTTGTGGCCCGCTTTGAGCATGGTTCTGATGTTGTCTTCCAACGCATGCCACGGGAAACCAGCCATTTTGATTGGTTTTTCGGCTTTTTTGTCCCGTGAAGTCAAGGCCAAGCCGAGCACTTCTGAACCAGTCACTGCGTCCTCATGGAAGAGTTCATAGAAATCACCCATTCGGAAAAATAAAACCGAATCTGGATGTTCAGTCTTGATGTCCATGAATTGGTCCATCATCCCTCGTTTTGACATGCCGATTCACCTCCTTCCTTCCGCTGGATTTTTCTGTCGTTGCCGAGAGCAAATGAAGGTTCTCGAGCGAATCGATGCTGGATGAGCATAAGTCCACACGATGGCTTGCCTTCTTCAAAAGCGACGGGCGTTGATGAGTCGCGACCCGGCCGTCCAGATCATCACGCCCATGATGACGCTGAATACAGTGAGGAAAAGGAAGTTTAGGAATCCTCTTCCACTCTCTATAGAGCCGGGGGCACTGGTGTCAATGATCAGCGTTTGTGGCTCGCCTTGTCCATCGGTTCCGTGAAGGAAGATTTGTTCGGAGGCAAAGCCCTTGCTCTCAATTTGGAATGTCAGTGGTTCAGCGAGTGAAAGCTGTTCGACTTGATCTCCAGAATGCCGAAGGATGGTCTTGCTTCCTACGTCACCGAACAACCAGACTCTGTCAGTGTCATCGACGGTTGCTGCAACGCTTGGTGTGTTGTGATGGGTCATCGAGCCAGAGGTGCTGAGGTACGTGCTTCCATGGTCGCCTGCGGCAAACACAGTCCCATCACTCAATGAAAGCAATGTGTGATAGAGGCCTCGTTCACCAGTGTGCATCGATGCGACAATTGGTGCAGTGAGGCCCCCGTCCCAATCGATCACGGCAACAGTCGGGACGATTTTGGGAGCGGCCGGGCTTGCTCCAGCCTCGCTGCTCGTGTATGAGAGGTAGCCACTTGCGACCCATTGTTCGCTTCCAAGGGGCACCACTTGTTGCCAAACAGCACCTGCGGAGTTGAGCATTGGCATCGAGAGGGTGCTTGATGCCATGGAGGTGGCAATTGTGTCGCTCGATGCCGAGGCATCAGATATGCTTCCGAGTCCTCTGAGGCTTGTCGATGTGCCTTGCATTGTGACCATCATCCATGAAGCTTGGGTGCCTGAAACAGATTCAGCTAAATCCATGATTGTGAAATTTCCATTGCTGGAATCAAGGTCCAGGGTCGTAATCGTGGTCTCACCGTTTGCTTCGTTGTCCGGTGAATGAATAACTTGGACCGTGTTTTTGGAAGGTGAAATGGCAGTGTTCCCGTTTTCGAGGGGCGTGATGAAGTTGATGTTGTCCGCAGGGAGGCCGTCTTTGGCACTCATGATTTTGGTCACTGTCATTGGTCCGTTCTGTTGGTAAAGATCGACGCCGTCATCTGTGAGCACCTTGGCGGTGAAGGTGGTTCCGCTTGAATACTCAATATCGAGCACTCGATTTCCAGCGTGGCTTGAATCGCTTGGACCGACCTCGACACCAGGCAAGTTGCTTGTGCCTTGAATCGCGAGGGCGCCGAGCAAAATGAAAGCAAGGAAACCTGCCATGGCAATCCACTGGAATTCGGATTCCTCTTCGAGGTACCCACGCCATCCGTTCGCCATAGAGGGAAACAAACGAACGGAGCACATGAATGCTTTTGTTCGCATGCAAGCCGCCGTTTCACTTTGATTTCGCCCCTCCTCTCCCGCAGGAGCCAAGGCGGAGGGATGATAAGGGAACCATTGGTCGCAGGGTTGCTTGGAGAGTTCATTATGGCACGTAAACCAGCATCTATGTATCGCCGACTGAAGGGACCTGCATACACTCGACGTAAGTTCATCGGCGGTGTCCCAAACAACAGAATCCACCAGTTCCACGTCGGAAACCGTGTTGCTGCTGAGACAGGCAAGTTCCCTGTCATCCTCGAATTGCGCTCCGATAACAACGTGCAAATCCGACACACAGCCCTCGAAGCTGCCCGTGTTATCTCCAACTCCACGATCCGTAAGGCCGCTGGAACCCAAGGATACGCTCTTCGAGTTCACACATTCCCACACCACGTTCTTCGCGAAAACAAGCAAGCAACCGGTGCTGGTGCAGACCGTGTTTCACAAGGAATGCGCTGTGCTTTCGGAAAGAACGTCGGAACCGCTGCTCGTGTAAAGCGGGGACAGCGAGTTATCTCGATTCAAGTTCACCCAGAGTTTTACCTCACTGCCCGAGATGCTCTTCGCAAGGCCAGCATGAAGTTCCCAACCCCATGCACCGTTCGACTCATCAAGGGACACGAGCACCTCAAGGGACTCATTTGAGAACGAATTGGGCCGAGCCCAATCCTTGTGGGAACCATCGTTCCCCATGTTTTTGGGCGCGAGTTCCATAAGTCCTAACCAATGACATCAACACAAGGAGAAGGGGTGAGACAATGCGAGTAGCCGTTCTGAAGGAAGACAGTTGTCAACCAAAGAAGTGCAACGATGAATGTCATGCCTTCTGCCCACCGGTTCGAAATGGTCAAGAATGCATCATCCTCGATGACAAAACGGGCAAGCCTCACATTTCGGAGAGCCTTTGCATCGGCTGTGGAATTTGCATCAATAAATGTCCGCACGACGCCTTGATCATCGAACAATTGCCAAGCGAACTCGAGAGCGACATGATTCATCGGTATTCAATGAACGGATTCCGACTGTTCCGGCTGCCAACTCCATCAAAGGAAAGCGTTGTTGGAATCCTTGGACCAAACGGTATGGGCAAATCAACGGCCATCAATGCCTTGTCGGGCCGTATGATTCCTAACCTCGGTGACTGGTTGGACAAGGAAGCGGATTGGGACGGTGTCATCGAGACATTGCCTCGAGGTGAACTTCGAGATTTCTTTGTGGCTGTACGGGATGGAAAAATCAAAGTTGCTCTCAAGCCACAAAATGTCGACCGGCTCCCGAAGCGGGTGAAAGGCACCGTCCGTGACCTTCTTTCCAAAGTCGATGAACGAAAGATGTTCGATGAGATGACAAAGAAACTTGGCATCGACCATTTGCTTGATCGAACGATTCAGCAACTCTCTGGCGGAGAATTGCAACGGATGGCCATTTGTGCAACGCTGCTTCGAGATGTCGATGTGTACTTCTTCGATGAGCCATCTTCTTACCTCGATATTCACGAGCGAATGAGAATTGTTCGGATCATCCAAGACCTCGCAGAAACAAAGCGCGTCATTGTTATCGAGCACGATTTGGCGGTGCTTGACGTGCTATGTGACCTGGTCCACATCGTTTACGGCAAGAAGGGGGCGTTCGGTATCTTCACGCCTGCACGGTCAACCCGTCAAGCCATCAACACCTACCTCGATGGATTCCTTCCAGAACAAAATGTCCGTATTCGTGACAAGCCGATCAAATTTCTTAATCACAGCGATCGTGTTTCAGAACTCGGTTCACAAGTGGTCTCCTGGGGCGGACTTGGCAAAACCCTTGGTGAATTCAAACTCGAAACTGGAGAGGGCGCTGTGCACCGCTCTGAAGTCGTGGGTGTGGTTGGTCCCAACGGTACTGGCAAATCAACCATGATCAAGGTCCTTGCTGGTGAACATGAATACGATGAGGGCTGGGTCACTTCAGATGCTTCGATCTCCTACAAACCTCAGCACATCCATGTCGATATCGATGGAAGCGTTCAGTTGTGGCTCGACAGTGAAATTGGTCCACGCTGGCGAAGCGGTGAATTCAATGTCAACGTCATTCGAGCACTCGGTGTCGACCAGCTGCTTCCCAAGCGCGTCAAGAAACTCTCCGGTGGAGAGCGACAAGCGGTTTCTATAGCGATCTGTCTTGGTCGAGAGGCAGACTTGTACCTGCTTGACGAACCTTCGGCCCATCTTGATGCCAACGCTCGCATGGAAGCCGCCAAAGCGATTCGAAGAACCATGGAAGCCAACGAAAAGTCTGCATTCGTCATTGACCACGACGTTTACTTCATCGACATCGTCAGTGATTCCTTGCTTGTTTTCGAAGGCGAGGGTGGACGCTATGGAAAAGCGCAGGGCCCATTCAGACTTCAAGCAGGGATGAATCGATTCCTTGAAGGCGTGAATGTCACATTCCGGCGGGATCATGACTCAAAACGTCCACGGATTAACAAAACCGAAAGTCGAAAGGATCGAGAGCAGAGAACTTCTGGAGATTTCTACTCCTTCAATCATTGATGAGGTGACATGAATGCCAGTTGGACTCCCGCCACTTGGAGGCCCACTTGGACGTTCCCGTTCACGAATTTCAGCAAGCGGTTTGACCACATTTCTCCGTTGCGAACGCCAATGGTTTCTCGGCTCGAAACTCGGGCTTTCTGGTCCAACAACACCCTCTCAAGTTCTTGGAATCGTCATTGAGGATGAACTGTGCGGTTTGCTGATGCACAGGCCTGATGCTAGCATTAACTCACTTACTGAACTGAGCCACTGGATTGCCCAAAAAGTACCCGATGCTGCACGACGTGCACAAGAGGCTGGGCAAGCTGATTGGGATGCTTCCTTGTGGCGAACGGCCGATTGGGTTTGGGAAGAAATAGAACTCGAAACAATGGAGGAAAAGCTTCGTGCAGGCTTGACCCTGTTCATGGAAGAGGTGAATGAGTGCATGAATGCAGGCGGTGGCCCGTACCTCGAACAGTACAGAAGGGGTGAATGTCCATTCGAAGTTCCTTCACCTGCTTGGGGCGAGGAGCCACGCTTCCCAGTGCCCGACAAGGTCCGCAGTTTCGGCATGCGCTCTTGGGCTCGTGACGAACCGATGGTATGGAACGAGGCAGGTACGGATGTGTCATGGCATGAAGCTTGGGAAATAGCAAGGCCTTGGGTGAAGGACCCCCGCGTCCACCAACCCCAGCGATTGTACCACCCGGAAGGGTGGGCTGCAGGCGAACTTGACCTCGTGATGCGATGGGATGGTCGAATCCGTCTAATCGATATCAAATCTGGAGATCCAACTTCTCGGTTCGCAGCCTCCTTGCAACATCAACTTCGATTCTATGCTTGGTTGTGGCATGAAACTCATGATGGTCAAACCATTGATGGATTGGAAGGTTGGTACCTCGCTGGCCCTCACCGACTCACCTACGATGCTCCAACAAAAGAAGAAATTCATGCCATGACTACCGAGTTTTTTTCAATCAACAAAGCCATGCAGGGGATGGGCTCCGGGCCAGTAGCCCTTCCAGCACTGCCGGATGACGCTTGTACGGGCGAAGCCGCTGGATGTCATTGGTGCAGCCTGGGCAAAAATTCTGATGGCTCATTGGTCAATGATGAATTGTTGGCATCGATTACCTCGGTCCGATCCTTGGAGGTGGCCTCACCAAGCCAGCCGCTTTCTTCAATTCCAAACCGAGTTCATGTGCATGGGAAATTCACTGGTGCTTGGGGCCCACTGCCCAACCACTTTGGCGAACCTGTGCTCGGCGCTATGTTGATGGCAGGTGGCGCTCAAATCACTGTTGAAGAAAGTGAGCCGGGTTCATATCCAGCACTCCATGACGGCCCGAAAGGGGAACTCGTGATCATCAATGCTCTCCCAGGTGTTTGGCGAGGCAGCCCTCGCCTTTACCTCGATTCGAAGAGCAAACTGATGACGGTTGCTGAAGCTGAAGAGCATTTTGCCGACTCTGGAAAAGACCTCAAAGACCTCACCACTCGAGTTGGACTTTTGCGAACGAGAGCGAACGTCGAGGGCATCGTGCTCAGTTTGAGAAAACGTTCTGGTGTTCGATTGGATGAAAAACCTTGGACCATGTTTGCAATGCACCTCTGGGATGGTGCTCACGTCGTGGAAATAGCAGCTTTTGGCTCGAGTATCTCTGGACAAATGGAAGCCATCCGGCCTGGAGATCGAATCACTCTGATGGCAGCAGAACTTGGCTGGCGTGCCGGCTTACCTCAACTTCGAATCGACAACCGGAAAACTCGATTGACCATCAAAGACAATTAAAGGTGGCTTAGAGTTTAAGAAGCGTCGGTCAACATTGCGATGTATGCCTGTCCGACTCGCCATTAACGACGATGATTCAGTGGGTCCCTACAACCGCTTGAGTGCGAGTCAGGTGAATGCCTACACAAATTGCTCAAGGATGTGGTTCTATGAGAAAGTGCGTCGATTCAAGATGCCTCAAATCCCTGTTCTGTTTGTCGGTCGTGCTGTTGAAGAAGCATTTTGCCGAATGCTCCAAGAATCGCCTGCGTTGTTAGCGCCAAGTGCCTCTTCGGATACGCTGTCCAATATTCCATTAGACGACAATGGCGTCCCGAGTCGGGATTCCGACATGCCTTGGCCAGCGGACCGCTTGCTCGCCTTGCCCACTGAAATGTGGCCAGTCGATCTCGAAGGCCTGCGCTCATGGGCTCAGCAACGTCTTCAGGCTCACCTTCCTTTGGCCCTTAAGGCCATGAAGGAGGAGTGGGAAAAAGACGAACGCAAAGCAGGTGACTGGTCAAGTGTTGACCCCGCACGGTGCATGGAAATGTGCCTGAAGGGGCTTGAGATGCACCTTGCAGAAGTGCAGCGATGTTTTGATGCAAACGGCGGCCCGGGACTTGAACAATGGCGAAAAGGGGTGCGACCTCATTGGCCCGCTCCGGACGGTCGCCGTTACGAAATGTCCCTTCGCCATCCACTCGCACAAGATGGACCCCTGGTTTGGGTTGAGGCTTGGGAGATTTCGCGGCCTTGGTTTGTCGATCCACATGCCGGGAAATTTGCAATGAACGCCATCCATCCTGACCATTGGTTCCAAGGCGAGTACGACATGGTGTACCGATGGGATGGGCGAATCAACATCGTTGACCTGAAAGCCAGCGTCGGTGCAGGTGACCGCTCGGGCAATTATGTCGAACAACTGCGGATGTACGCCATGCTATGGTGGGTGACACATGAGCGTAAAGAGCAGGTTGATGCCTTGCAAATATGGTACCTCGGTGCTGACGTGATAAAAGAAATCCAGGTTCCGACAGTTCCCGAAATGGAGGCCATGGAGACGAAGTTAGAATCGCTTTGGAAAGAAATCAAATCTGAACAACCGACCATCGACGACTGCCCACCAGAGCCTCTGCCAATGCGGGGTTTCTCACCGGGTGGCGTGCCTACAAAGGCGCCAGAAGAAAGCCGCTGCTCTCGGTGTGATTGGAAGGCTGTCTGTCCTGGTGGAGATGGGCCTGAGTCATTGCCCGATGGAGGTTCAATCCGTTTGCCTGGCTCGACAGCTTCCTATGACTTGACTCCAATCAACGCACTACAACCTCGGATGACGCTTATTGCCGACGTGTTCAGTGTGATGGGTGGTGGCGATGGTCGCCGTCCAAAGATCAAGATTGAACAGGATGGCCACTTTGCCAGTCTCCAGTTGTTGGTCGATCGTCATCAAGATGGTGAGCCTGCATGGCCCGCTGACTTGGCAAAAGGCGATCGAGTCCGCCTCGAAGGCGTTGTTCCATCGGCGAATTACAAAGGTGAACTTCAACTGAAAGTGGATCCACATGCAATTGTTATTTACGCGGGCGAAGATGAGCATGTTGAGACGACGTTGCTTGATTTTAGGGCACGTTGGAATGTCACCGGTCGGCTCGTCTATCGATTTGAAAAGAAAGGCGTTGGCCGCAACGGAAAATCATGGCACAGGAAAGGCATGATGCTCATGGACGCCCATGGTTCGATGAAGGTCGAAGGGTGGGCCGCAGACTGGGGCGCTCAGTACGATCTTGCGGAAGTGGGCGACACGATCGTGGCCGCAAACCTAAGCCTCGATGCTTGGGCCATTGATGTGAAAGGTCAAATCAATCGCAATTCCAAAGTTCAGATCACTGAGCGGGTCGAACGGACTGATTAGCCGCCAGATGAAACGGTTGTGACCAACAACGAGATGTCGCTTGTGAGTTTTGTAGCGTGAGGTAAAACGACGCCTTCGTGGCTTACAATGACTGTTGATGCAAGGATTCCAGCTTTGCCAAGTGCCAAGCGGACCGTTGTACCACTTTCACATTCCACAGTGAGGTTGTGGTCTCGGCCGGTGAACTGAACCTGCATGTCTGCTTGTCATAGCACCATGCTTATGACGGTGGCGCTGGAGCGAAGTCTGCGGCCGAGATCGCATAGCCCGGTATTGCGGTGGATTCGAAATCCACTGTCCCCTGGACACGGGAGTTCAAATCTCTCTCTCGGCGCCAATCACATTCATGAGCGTACAGCCGCTTCACATGTAGAATGCATCAGGGGATTCTGTCAGATCGGCGACATAGTCTTCCTTCGATTCAGGTGCCAGTGACGCAAGCTTCTCTGTCAGCATTGCTTGTGCGTCAGCAGGGAGGGCGATGCCCAAATCAAACCAACCATCCAGTGCTTCCAAGAGCCGTTGTGAGGCAAACACATCGCCACTTGAGCCAACGGTTGTGGCAATTGCGCACGCAGAACGAACGCCATGAAGGGGACCAACCGATGCCATGAGGGCGGTGAGGCCAATCGCTCCAGATTTAGGCTCGTCTCGCCGTACATCTACGCCAGCGGCCTCTAAATCCATTCTGTGGTCAACACTCGATGGGACGATGAAGCATTCCTTTCGTGTGGGTTCGTCCATGAGTCCTGCAAGCACGTAAATTTCCTCAACTCCCTGTTCAGAAAGCCAAGACATCAGTGCTTGAGCCATGCTGCCTTGATGTTCTGGTTCAAGGGGCTGTGATGTTCCAGTGAGCGTGAGGATTCGCACGCCTGTAACTGACTCTATAGCGCACAGCGAAAGGTGAGGTGGTGTGAGAAGGCCGTCTTGGTCAAGCATGGCCAATGGTGGCAAAGCAGTGTGATGAAGGCGCACCAGTTCCGTGCACTCATTGACTTGGGTGAGGCCCTCGAGGGCCGCCTTCCCAACATTACCAACACCAGGTAGGGCGAACAACATCATTCGATGATCGCCAAGTGTGTTGGGCTGCTTTCTCCATTCAATGTGCAATCCCATAAACGCTCGAACGAGTCGCGCCGCGCTATAATGTTTGATGTTAAGAGGGGCGAATCAAGCCCGTTTTGGGGGCCCTGTTCTTCAAGCGAGGGTTCACTCTTCTTCAGTCACAACGTGGCTGTCCTTCATGTCTTGAAGGGAAGGAAGTGTTGGCAATTCTTGAGCCCATTCTTTGGATTCAACGTTGTACATCTTCCTGCGGATTTGCGCACGGTTGTCTTCCGGTGACCACTTGAGAGGGGCTGCTGCTTGAGCAGTTTCGCCACATGCAGGGCATGTTGTGGATAATGACCACGCTTGGCAAGTGAGGCATTGTTGGAGGAGTTGTCGTGCCATATCATCGCCTCATGTTTCATGCTCACTCACGGATTGCATCCGCTTCGCCGCCAGCTTCGACCACATGGGTCAACGTTGCCGATGTTGCTTGTTCCCAGAGGGCTTCAGCGGTCTTGAAGTCAGGGGCCTTCAATTCAATTCTGTATTCGGGTGCACCGTTGTAATGGCACGTGATTTCGATCTCTTCTTCCGGTGAGGAGAATGCTTCTGCTGCGAGCAGAGCGTCTCGAATGGTATCAACACCAGTTGTGGAGTTGATGCTGAGGGTTAATGTTCCACGGATTTCAACAAATGGAGGAATGATGTTCTCAACTGCAATTTCGATGAAAGGTTGCAGCCAATCACCTTCGAATCCTGCATCTTGCAGAGCACCTTCATTCATTGCGGCTTCTTCAAACGAAGTGTAGAGTCCGCCAAATGCATCAATCAATTCATCGCCGGAGGATGCGATTTCTTCAGCACTCCATCCTACCTTTTCTCCGAGTACCTTGAGGAGTTGGTGAGCTCGTTGCTCATTCTTCCACTCTTGCAATCGATCCCTTCGGCGTTCTTCCGAGACAGATTTGAGTGACAACTCGAGGGATGTTCCATCCTTTCGGGTTCGCATGACCTTGCAGATCAAGCGTTGACCTTCTCTGACAAAGGCCCGGATGTTCTTGACCCACCCGCTTGCAATCTCTCCGATGAAAATGAAACCTTCGACACCTTCGAATTCATCAAGGGAGACGTAGGCGCCGTTTTGTTTTACGGTCGTGACTGATACAACAACAAGTTCGCCTTCTGAGGGAGTTGTTGTTGATTTCTCAGAGGGCATGGAGGCTCAGCCTCCTTACTCGAGTGCTTCAACAACAGTGCAACCAATGAGATCGGCTTTTCCGCCGGATGGATTGGTAAGAGTCGCGCCACAAACGTTGCAAGAAACAACGGTGGTTGAGCGGGAGAAAATGATTGTTTCATTGCCGCAATCTCTGCAGGCGACCTTAAGGAAATGTTTTGCCATGATGTTCAACTCACTTGTCAATCAGTTCGAATTTCTTCGCTCTCTTGCATGGCGCATAGTGTGCCTTGCCAGTTTCCGTACAACGGAAGAGAATGTTGACTCGCTTGGTTGGCTTTTCACGGCCATCAGGTTTTGGACGTGGGAAACCACGGTAACCAGCCATCACGCGGCGGAACCGTCGCTGACCCCAGCGAAGTTCGGAAGCGCGCTTCTTCTTCACGCGCTCGACTGTGTGCATTGTATGCTTGCCAGCCGACGGACTGTAACGCTTCACTTGACGAGGCATTTTCACCATAAGAGCACCTTAAGCATTCGGCCCACAAGAGTCGGGTATTTAGCGATGCCGCACCGGGCCTTGCCCTACAATCACGCCACTGCGGGTGAGAATCAGGGTTGATTTGATAAGACCAGCGGCGAAGCCAGCGCCATGAATCCGATGGCCCAGGCAGCCCTGTGGTTTTGGCTTCCTGCCTCATTGGTGCCTTTAGGCGTCTGGATTTCCCTTTCTTCTAAGACCTCTGCGGGGAGGAATTTCGGGCGGTTTTTGGTAGGTTTTGGCATGCTCGGCCTCGTTACCTCTCCATGGACAGTGCCCGATTCTCCGTCCAGTGCCGCCGGCCATTTACTTGGCTTCATTCTTGGACCTGCTGCGCTTCTCTTATCGGGTGTGTATCTTATTGCGTTCTCAGGCCATGTTCCGGTTGGACGCCTCCCAAGGAGCGATCGTCGCCTTGGCGTCATGGCCTTTCTCATTGGTTTTGTTTGGTTCATTGGCATGCATTGGTGGAACCTCACACCCGCTCTTGGAGGCGAGGTGAATCGGTACTGGCTTGTGTTTTGGCCGACCTTCCTGTTGTTGTTTACTTGCTTGCTTTCGGGAGCAGCGTTATCCTTGCGCGTTATTGGTGATCGCAGAGCGACCGAATCAAACGTGATGTGGTTTGCTTCTGGCTTTGTTCTCGTGCTCATCCTTCTTGCCATGGTGGTTGATGGACGGCATGTAGATGCAGACACCTTCCGCTACCACCTATGGCTCGCAGGTGCGGATCTACTCGGAACCGCCGTAGGTTTGTCCATTTCCATTCTCGTTTTCGGCATCATCATCTTCCTACACGAACGGTCGTTGCCAGAACCGAAATCCATTGCACCACCAACCGATAAGGAGTTTGCACACGTCGCATCAATCGTTGCTGCGAACTTAGGAGGTGACGAGAATGAATGAAGATCGCCTTGTTTTTACCTGGCGCGCCATGTTGTTGGCCTTCTTGCTGCCACTTGTGCTGCTTTTCGCTATGGACCTCACGATGGGCGGTTCCCTTGGTGCTGGTACTGACAGTTTGCCGAGGTTTGGCAATGCAATCTTGACCTCTTACACGCTCGGCTCGCTTGTTCTGCTTGGCAACCTCTTCTTCTATGCCGACTCTCGGCAACGGCCGCTGGCTCCTTTGTTTGGTATGCTTTCAGCCGCACTTATGGGTGTCGTGGTGACTGTGGTTCTGCTCAACCAGGGGTCGCTTCTCATGGAAGACAATGGCTCCATTCGGGCGCAGATCTTCTACAACATCGTTCATATGTTCGTTTCAGCGGGTGCAATTCTTCTGGCTCTGGCTCTCTCACTTGGGTTCACTTTTTCAACCATCACGGCTCAAAAACCACGACGAACGGTCTTTGAAGAAGAGTGATTCTCCACTGGCGTAGCGAAAACCACCTCCGTTGATTTCATAAGGAGGAGGTCGGTGGGCGTGTTCAACAGGTGTTTCTATGTCAAAGGGTACTCCATCCATGGGTAAGCGTCAGAAGACCACCCACATCCGCTGCCGACGCTGCGGACGCAACGCATATCACAAGCAAAAGTCCGTTTGTGCTTCATGTGGTTACGGGGAAACATCCCGCATGCGCAAGCACAGCTGGTCGAAGAAGTCTCACCGCCCTAAGGCTTGAGTGAATTCACACTCGTCGAGAAGCGCAATGGCTACAAAGTGCCTTGATTTGGTTGGGTTGAGGCAACAGCATGTGCGGCATCATTGGAATTGTAGGACGACCTGACGTCCATGTCAATCAGCTGATTTACGACGGGCTCACGGTTTTGCAGCACAGAGGCCAAGATGCTGCTGGCATCATGACCGAATTTGACGGCCAATTCCGCCTTCGCAAATCAAACGGCTTGGTTTCAGATATCTTCTACACTCGCCACATGCGACGGCTTCAGGGTCACGTGGGTATCGGCCACGTACGTTATCCAACAGCAGGTTCTTCATCCCGTGCTGAAGCCCAACCGTTCTATGTCAATTCTCCTTACGGGCTCAGCCTCGCCCACAATGGAAACCTAACCAATGCCTCGGAGTTGAAAACACTCCTCACCGATCGCCACCATCGGCACATGAACACAAGCAGCGATTCCGAGTTGCTTCTCAACATGCTTGCAGTTGAACTCGATCAGCGTTCAACGAACATGTCGATTGATGGACAACCCCACCTCGATATCGAAACGGTCTTTGGCGCTGTTCAAGGCGTTCACAAAGCCGTTATCGGATCCTATGCCTGCGTCTCGATGCTCTCCGGCTATGGCCTTCTTGCGTTCCGAGACCCGCACGGAATCAGACCAATGGTGTTTGGAAAGCGAGAAGTTGGTGAGGCAACCGAGTGGGTTGTGGCCAGTGAATCTGTTGCAATCACAGCCCTCGGCTTTGAGGTGGTAAGAGATGTCGCTCCCGGTGAAGCAATTTTCATCTCGAATTCAGGCCACCTCTTCGCTCGCCAATGCGCAGAACCTGTTGAGGCAGCACCGTGTATTTTCGAATATGTGTACTTCGCTCGGCCCGATTCCGTCATCGATGGGATTTCAGTGTACAACGCACGGCTCAGTCAAGGCAAGAAGTTGGCAGAGCGGATTCTTGAGGCATGGCCCGACCATGACATCGACGCCGTCATCCCAGTTCCAGACTCTGGCCGTATTGCTGCTTTACAAATGGCAGAAACTTTGAACGTTGATTATCGAGAAGGATTCGTGAAGAATCGATACGTTGGTCGCACCTTCATCATGCCTGGACAAGCCCTTCGTGAAAAATCGGTCCGTCGAAAACTCAACGCCATCGAACATGAATTCTCTGGCAAAAACATCCTCCTTGTGGACGATTCAATTGTGCGAGGCACGACGAGTGCTCAAATCATTGAAATGGCGCGTGATGTCGGTGCTGCAAAGGTCTACTTCGCATCAGCGGCACCACCTGTGCGTCATCCGAACGTGTACGGCATCGATATGCCTGCCATCACTGAATTCATTGCGAATGGAAAAACCATCGAGGAAATCAACACCATCATCGGTAGCGATCGTTTGTTTTACCAATCGCTGGATGACCTAATTGAAGCAACCCAGATTGGCGAAGATGCGCCAAACCGGTTTGACACGAGTTGCTTCAGCGGGGAATACGTCACAGGGGACATCGATGAAGCATACCTCGAACGCCTGTTTGCCTCAAGAAACGATGCAGCCAAGTTCCAATCTTCTGAAGACGATGAAGTCATCGACATGCACAACGACGGCTCCTGAGGCGAGCGTGATGTCAGTGCAGCACGCTTGGGTCCTTCGCTTCGGTGAATTGGGCCTAAAGTCAAAGGCAGTTCGCCGGGGCTTCCAAAAAACACTGCGCAAAAATCTCATGCAATTAGCGGTGGACCACGAAGTACCACTTGTCCGAGGCCGAGAACGCCATCAAGACATGGTCTATTCAACGGCGCCAGTTGAGGATGTAGAAACACTTCTTTCCCACACCCTCGGCCTCGCTGCCTTCGAGCGGGTGACCACCTTGGGCGCCGATACAAACCCACGCCATGTAGCAGAACAATTGCTTGAGAACGACCCAAACAGAGGCGTAGCCAGAACATTTGGTGTTCGGGTCAAGAGGTTGGGTGAACGGGGCGAGTGGAACACACAGACCTATTCAGCAGCGCTTGGAACCGCGTTGTGTGACGCTGATAGCAGCCTTCGTGTGAACTTGAGGTCACCAGATCGCTGGTATCGGGTGATTCTGGAACCACACCAAATCGCACACCTCGAAACCCGAACCGATGGGCCCGGGGGCTTACCAGTTGGTGTTCAAGGAGATGTGCTTGCTCAAATACAATCCGAAGACGACTTCCTTGCAGCATTTTTGATTTTACGCAGAGGCACTCGCTTGATCCCTGTGCTTGGTACAAAGGAGGCTTACCTCAACCTCCTTCGGCGTTGGGATCCATATCTCGGCCGACGTTCTCGGATGCGAGATGAATCTGGAACCAGCCACCACCGTCCTGCATGGGGCGTAGTAGGCATGTTCTTACATGAAGCAGAGCCCTTTGTTATGCACCGCGAGGATTCGGTGAAAACAACACCTTTGTGCACCCTTCAACCGCTGATGGGCTGGACGCTTGAAGAAAAACAAGCCCTCCATCAGCACATTCTCGATCCGCTGCAATACCCATTGCACCCCGATGCTGAATCTTGGATTGATCGCTGATGCCTCATCAGTAAGGGGATGGGGTTATGTGGCACCCATCCATGTTCTATGTATGGTCCAAACACTTTCTGCGATGATTGCGTTCATGCCGGAGCGGAAGGTCACACATCTATGCCTTGCTGGCGACACCTCCTTCCTCGCATGGGCTGAACAAGGGGGGCGGGTCTCTTTCGGAACGCTTGAGCACCATCTTCCAGGCGAGGTGTCTGCCGTGTGGCACAACACAGCAACCGTTGTCGGGTTGTGTTCAAGAGGAAATCGCCTCTTTGCTTTGGATGAGTTGAACGGCCTTACATGTTTGAACGACGAAGGGCAAGTGGCGTGGTTCTCCGAAGTTCCCGGTGGTGGTTTTTCATTGCATCAAGGCCCAGAAAACATGGCTGTCATCGATGCATTAGGTCGTCTTCATCTAATTGGCTATGACGGAGCGAACGTTGAGCACGCACCTTCTGTCGACGGTGTGCTCAAAGCATGTTTCATTGACGAAACCCTCGTTTTGGCTTGTGAAGACGGTACCGTGCTCGCAATCCGAAAAAATTCAGTTGTTTGGCGACGCCCTGTCAGAGGAGAGGTTGGTGAATCAATCACAGCACTGGGGGCCGATCTTGATGGCCACCTTGTTCTTGGCAGGGAGGGCTATGCCCTCGTCGATGGAGAAGAAGAAGCACTGGAAATGGAAGTTTGGTGCCCAAGGACATTTGAGTTGATTCATCGGGCTGATTTGAAAAACCGGCTCACTCACTGTACCCCCGGCGCATCAGGCGTCCTCTGCGGCTTTGATGATGGCCTGGTCTCGAACTTTTCGAACGGCGTGTTTGAAGAACTTTTGAGAACAAATTACGCTATCCAAGAGCTTGTGGTAAGTGGTGAAAATCTCATTGTCTCTTCATGGTTTTACCTCTTCGGTCATCGAACCGATGAAGGCTTGTGGAAAATAGAGCACCAAGGCATGCCGACACAGGTCCTCGCATCACCCAATGGCAAGGTGTGTTTCTTTGCTGGCGATGATCAAAACGATTGGACTGACCCGGAACCTATTGGGTACTTCAGCCTTGATGAGGGCCTTTTCGATGTCGATGCAACCGAACTCACTGAGTGGTTTCAAAAGGGTTCAAATGAGCCACAACTTTCCGCCGATGAAATCTATAGAGTCGATGACTCGGTCGAGAACTTACTCACCGAAGATGAACGGGCTATGATGGGTAAATCGGTTGGAGCTTCCATTGAATCGCTTCAAGATGCTCTTGGTGATCTTGTGGACGAACTCGATGACACCACTGCGGATTTGGGTACGCTGAATGTTGACGCTGAAGGTTTGCTCGAGGCAATGAACGACGAACTCTCGAACATGGCATTGCTCCCCGACGAAGATTTGTTTGATGCGTTGAATGAATCTGTGGTCGCTCCTATTGCACCCGTTCCAAGAGCAGGAGATGACCGAACGATGGCCTGTGATTCAGATGGAACGGCAGTGGTTGTGCTCGATGGTCTTGGCTCAGAAGATGTTCAAAATCGAATCGTGATGTGGTCTTGGGTTGATGATACAGGAAAAGAAATCGCTTCACAACCGCAAGTCAAAGTACGCCTGGATGCGGGCGTGCATCGTTTTGAATTGAGAATTTGTGACAGCGATGGACGATGGTCAAGCGATTCCATTCAATTGACCTTGACCAAGGCTTAGGCTGATGAAGGGGTCCATCCTCGCATCATCATGGCCATCACCGACCCGTGGGTTGAATGCTTTTTTGTTGGCGCTCTTCAAATGCGATGTTCAGTTGTCACGGATCGTTCAACAGGCGACACCGTCATCATTGATGGTGGCAGTGAGCCAGGTCGGCTCATCGATTGGATTGATCGGTTTGGTGGAAGAGGTCCGGATTGGTCGAATGGGCCTTCGAGCATGGACGAAGCAGAACAGCAACACATCCCTGAACGAACCGTCATCGCTTTGGTCAACACCCACGCTCACTTCGATCACAGCGGTCATATTCCCGATTTGCTCGAACATTATCGAGTGAAATGGTACCTGCATGAGGATGATACGTACTTGCAGACGCTTGCGCAATCCTCAGCACGACGATGGGGCTTTGACGCCCCTGAGCCTGCAGTCGCCGACGAAGGATTGTTGCCTTCAACGATCATGTCCTTTGGGGCACTTGATTTCGAGGTCCTTCACACACCAGGCCACACCCTTGGTGGATGTTGCCTCAACCTTCTTGTCGACAACGGTGCCAACCACCTGTTCGTGGGTGATACGCTGTTCGCGGGATCAGTCGGTCGAACCGATCTGCCGGATACAGGTGGTGATTTTGAAGTTCTAGCCTCGTCTATCCACACCCAATTATGGCCACTTGAGGGTGATACAATCGTGTATCCGGGTCACGGACCTCTGACAACGATTGGCCACGAGCGAAGGACGAACCCCTTCGTCGGTGAAGGGGCTGGTGCAGGTGGGATGTTTGGTCGAGGCAAGTATGCCTGATCACGCCATCATGCTGGAGAGCGTAGACTGGAGCACTGGTAGCGCATCTTCCCAAGTTCCAACAATTCCGTAATCAGCATGCTGGAAAATAGGTGCGTCTGCGTCCTTGTTAATGGCTACGATGTACTTTGATGAGCGCATGCCTGCAAGGTGTTGAATTGCTCCTGAGATTCCAACAGCGATGTACAAGTTTGGGTTCACCGTCTTTCCAGTCTGTCCGACTTGCATGGAGTGAGGGATTGCCTCCCATGTGTCAACAGCAGCACGTGATGCGCCGACTGCGGCGCCAATGGTGTCCGCAATAGCTTCCAAGTGGACGAAATTGTCAGGGGAGCCCATTCCACGGCCACCAGAAATGATGATGTTTGCTTCTGCAACATCGAGGCGTTGAGACGCACGGGCCATGAATTCTTGAACAGCGGTTGCCATGTTGCCAGTTGTGTCGACAACAGCGACTTCACATGCGCCACCGCTCGGAGCGGCATCGAAGACATTCGCTCGAACGCTGACGACTGCAGGGCCTGATAGAGCCACAGTTTGCATGGCTTTTCCGGAGTACACCGGAGATGTGAGTTGGTTTCCGTTGATCGCCACGACGTCTTGAACAACCGAGAGGTTGCGTCGTGCGGCGAGGCGAGCAGCGAGGTCCTTTGACTGAGGGGTTGCGGCGGTGAGAATGGTGCCAGCAGGAGCGACAGCATCGAGTGCAGAGGCCCAGCCAGCAGCATCGTAGTGGGCGAACGCATCGGATTTTGCAGCGATGACTTTGCTCGCACCTTGAATGGACGCAGCAGCATCAGCGATTGATGCATCTGTGCATGGTACAATGACGATTGGTGCGCTTCCCATTGCAGCAGCAGCGGTGACGAGTTCGGAGGTTGTGGCGTGGATGGTTCCTTTTGCGATTTCAGCAATTACAATTGTATCTGTCATGGTGTTCACCTCAAATGACGTTTGCCTCATCTCTAAGCAAGCGTGCGACTTCGGCAGCAGCAGCGCCGCCTTCGTATGATTTCCCGGCGGGCTTTGCGGGTGGCATGCTGTGGGCTACGACCGAAACGGTTGAGCCTTGCATTGCCACAGTTTTGACTTCGACTTTAGCTTTCTTTGCCTGCATGATTCCTTTCACATTTGGCTTTCGGACCTTCATGTCACCCTTGTCGCAAGAAACGACCGCTGGGAGTGGGACGGAGATACGGGCGTTGCCACCTTCACTTGGTGCAACTACGGTCAAACCGTTTTCAAAAGCGACTGAAATCACATTCGAAACAGAGGCCCAACCGAGGCGCTCGGCGATGCCTGGTCCTGTTGAACCTGCACCGGTGTCGGCTGCTGACTTGCCACAGTAAACCACTTCAGCACCGATCTCAGTTAACACGGTAGCAAGAGCGGATTGAAGAGCGTTTGAGTCGTGTTCGTCCTCAGTGTCGATTCGAACAATGTGGTCGACGCCAATGGCTTTTGCGTCCTTGAGAACTTTGTCAGCCCCAGCTCCACCGAGGGTGAGTGCAGTGACTTCGCCACCGTTTGCTTCGCGGTGCTTGAGGGCTGTTTCAACCGCAAATTCGTCGTATGGGCTCATGACTTTCTTCACGGCCGACAAATCGACCCTGTCACCAGATACGACAATTTTTGCGTTGGTGTCTGGGACTTGCTTAACGAGAACGACGATGTTTGACATGGGGCACACGCTCCTCCTCAATGAGGGGACATTCTCCTCGACATGAATGGGATTCATGAACCTTAGCCCTGCCCAATCTACTCAAAATTGCCCGGTGCTGTCTGTCAGGCGAAACCTTTGAAAGCCGTCGCAATAGGGCTCAAGTTCCATGTCGAAGAAGAACGGAACAGAACCGACCCCCGAAGAAAAGAAACTCCTTGCAGCGTGGCGCACCTTCTTCCAGAAGAACTGCAAAGCAGACTTTGCAGCGTTGGCAACAAGCGAGGAAGATGTTTGGGGTTTCGAACTACAGTGGTCTTTGCTAGAGAGTCACAAGGGGCTCGGACAATCCTTCCTCAATGACATGGAAAAATGCCTTCACTCTGGACAAATTGTCATCGAGGAACAATTTCGAAATCACAATCTAAAGCCTCGCCCAATCATCCGAATCGTTGGGATTTCAGAGCTCCACCGCTACCACTTGGTCGACCTTCGAATGCGCGACAGGACCCGCTTTTTGCGCTTCGATGCCGTGGTGCACAGCACAAGCCGCGCCATGGGCTGGCTCAAGCGCTCTGCTTACACGTGCAATGAATGCACCCATGAATGGGTCATCAAGGAAGCTCTTGCGAGGGCGCGAACCAAAGCCGAAGCCTGCCCCATGTGCTTGAGAAGGGGCTTCGATTTGCTTCTTGAAGGTGCGAAGCGGGAGGACTTGCCTGATCCAAGAGACATCCGAATGGACCTTGAGCGCAATTACTACGAAGACATTCAATACATCGAATTGTTCGATCCAACATGCCTCAGCGATGAGGAACTTCCCGATGATGTACCGACCATCACCGCAGTGGTCAGCGATGAATACGTCAACCAGTTTTCTCCTGGTCAATGCATCACTGTGAACGCACTCATCGGTGTTGATCATTTGCCTTCACGGGATTACATCCGTGACACACGTCGAATTCTTCGGCTCGACATTCACAGCGTAGAGGAAGGCTTCTCCCTCCATGAAGAGTGAATCACTTGCGCAATTTGTGAACCGCATCAAGCGTTTCAGGTTTTGCTTCGAAGTGGGCAGCAACCGCTTCGAGCCCTCGACTGATGCCAGCAGCAACCCCGAGTTTGGCATCCAATGGGTGAAGGGTTCCATCGCTAACCGCTGCTTTGAACGCAGCGAGGTCTGTCCATGTCGAAGGCTCTCCAAACTTCGGGTTTGGTGTGACCACAATTTCCCCCCATTCAGGGAATACAACATGTTCTGCGAGTTCGTAGACCGGTGAATCATTGTCCTCTGGGTTGAGGTAGGCATGCTTCTTCATCTTGTTTCGAAGGATGTTTTCTGCATCGTGAAGCAAAATGGCTCCGGATGGATCTGATTTGCTCATTTTATGGTCAAAACTCTCCATCCGTTTTCCTGTAGCCTTGAGTGAGGAAATGATTGGTGTGTGGATGCAGGTGGCTTTTGCCCATCCCCATTTTGTAGCAACATCTCGCATGAACATGTGTGCCTTTCGTTGGTCCATGCCTCCAAGGGCTACATCGATTTTGAGTTCGAATATGTCGCTTGCTTGCATGGCTGGGTAGTAGAATTTGGAGAGGTCATGGTCAGAAGAAGCTTCATCTCGGCCCATGATGGTGAATGTTTTGCGTACCATGGCCAATGTTGCCCCTTTCGAGCACCGCAGCACTCTTGCCCAGTAGTCTCCATTGTTCATCAGCGTTGATGCCCACACAAAGCGAAGTTGACCGGGACCATCTCCTTCCTCAGGGTGACCCAACAGCGCACGGAATGTCTCTTCCATGTAGGTGGCTGTCGTTTGTATGTCTGCCATCACGCCGTCGTACTTGTCGTTGACCCATGCGTGCCAGTCTGCTAAGAAAATCAGGACGTTTGCGTCAGCATCTAACATTCTTCGAAGTTGGAGCGAAAGCACCTTCCAACCAATGTGCGCCTTTCCAGACGGTTCAAAACCCACATAGCAGCGAATTGTCCCATCGCCGCCGAGGCTTGTTCCATCGGCCAAACAATCCACGAGGTGGTTGATCCCAACAGTCTCCTCCACACTGCCCACCATCATGGCAAGGCGTGCTTTTTGCGCATCGTCCAGTTCTTGGATGCGTGGGCATTGTTCTGTATGTGGTTGAAGGATGGCTTCGATATCGATACCTATTCCCCCAATGTATGTTCAAAGCAGGTCGTTCAACTTCTTGACTTTGCCTTCGGATGGCGCCGTACCAGATTCAATCATCGATTCGAGTTCTGCAATCATTGCATGCGCTTTTTCGATGGTTGCTGCATCGAGGCTGGTGCTCATTTCCATGGTCTTGTGAGCCATCTTGATCGCAGATTTGGCCTTAGAGAACTTCTTTGCTTCTTCCTTTGCTTTGTCGCCTCGTTGCTTCGGCGTGTAGCCAGTTGCTTCGTCCAAGAAGGAGGAGTATCGCTTTCGAGATTCCATTGCTTCTTCTCGACCGCCATCGGCGCTCAAGAAAGCAGAGAGGTCCGAACCCTTGAGTTGTTGAACATCGAGTGCGAGTTTGCCATCGGTGTCAAATTCGCCGCTGATATGGGTCATGATGCCGTATTTCCCGGTGAATACCCCGTCTGCATTGACTTGTAGGTCGTTGAAATATTGAGCAGCCAACTTGGCTAAGCCTGCGTTACCGCCCATTTTTTTCTCTAACCCACGCTTGACTGCAAATCGCTCCATGGCTACTCCAAACCGCTCTTGAACATAAGGCTCACCGTGAAAAGAGAAGGCTGTGGGGCGTTGAAGTCGCAATTTGATTCTTCTGTGGGGTTTTTGTCCTAACGCACGCTGGCGGTGCTATGCGGAAGGCCTCGATTGCGTTGCTGATGATGCTGTTGATGATGGTGCCAAGTGTGCAATCACAACCTGAGTCACTGATTGACCTCAAACTTGAGGACACTCTTTCTGACAATGATCTCGGAATCAAAACTGGTGCCGTATCACCTGACGGACTCCGAGTGCTCATCGCAGGTGAAGATGGATATGCTCACCTCATATCGGCGACTGAGGCTGGTGATCGAGGGCAAGACATCGAACTCAATTCTGGACGCTCGGATACCTTCCAAGATGTGGCTTGGCACCCTGGTGCGAAAACTGCTTTGATGACTGGTGACTTTGGCATGGCCATGCGCTATGTCGCCTCCGATTACAGCATTGGACCTGTCAATGGTTCAGGGGCGATTTTTGGATTGAACATGACGGCCGTCGAATGGCGTCCTTCAGGGGACTATGCGTACTTTGGAGCTGTTGATGGGAGCGTTTGGAAATTCTCAGAAGGCACAGGATTGGTCCAACTCGAGGGGACAGGTAGTTCTGCAGTTTCTGACATCACTTGCCATCGCCAGGAACAAATTTGCATTGTTGCTACCCTCAGCGATGGTCTTGCGACCATCGACCAAACACATCGGTTGACCTTCATCGCCGGCACAAGCACAGAGACATGGATTGGAGTTGATTGCGCCGACCCTACGCTCAACGAGTGCGTTGGGTTTGCAAGCGGACTCAAGACACAAGCCATCCGACTTGATCTGCAGGATGCGGGTAAATCGACCACTGAGAACCTGATGCAGTTTGGGACGCTTTCCGGCGATTTCACTGCAGTTTCAAGAGGCTATGATGGAACCACCTTGATTCACATGGCGCCGTTCGCAACAGTCCGCCAACAACCGATTGTGTCGGAAGCTTTTGCACAAATCGTGGCAGAAGACGCCATTGAGTGGGATCCAATCATTGCTGGGCGGGCTCTCTCCGTCGTCTGGGAGAACGACCAGAGGGAAGGGTTCATCATCACCAGTTTTGGCAACATTGTGTCTTTTTCCCCGGAACCAGCCGTTGAGGTGGACAACAGCATCATGACCGTGGCCGTCCTTGCCGCAGTTGTGATTGCGGTGCCTGGGACCATATTGGGCCTTATTTACATGAACAGTTCAACCCTGCAACGCTTGTACAAAAACTGGCGCGGCATTTCGAAATCTTGATTCGGCTTCACGGCGTGTCTGCATGGTTAGGTTCTTGAAGCGCCTCTGTCCACAGGAATTTGAGGGCTCCCATGGAACCATACGAAGGCGTCGATTTTTACGACATTGAAAGTCTCTTGACTGAAGAAGAAATCATGATTCGCGACATGGTGCGCGACTGGGTTGACGAAGAAGTTCTCCCCAAGATTGAACACGCATGTGCTGAGGGCGTATTCCCTGATGAATGGCGCGTTGCGCTTGGGGAAATGGGCGTACTCGGTGCACCTCTCAAGGGCTATGGATGCCCTGGCCTCTCATACGTTGCCTACGGCTTAATCTGCCAAGAACTCGAGCGTGGCGACTCCGGACTGCGCTCTTTTGCTTCCGTTCAAGGATCGCTCGCCATGTACCCAATCTGGGATTTTGGTACTGAGGAACAGAAGAACCACTACTTGCCCAAGATGACCTCAGGCGAATGGGTTGGCTGCTTCGGATTAACCGAGCCAGATTACGGATCAAACCCCGGTGACATGATTACGAAAGCCGAGGACATGGGCGACCACTACTTGCTAAACGGGGCAAAGATGTGGATTACCAACGGAACCATTGCGGATGTGGCCGTTGTTTGGGCAAAACTTGACGGCGTCATCCGAGGTTTCATTGTCGAAAAGGGCGATGAAGGCTTTAGCGCACCTGAAATGAAAGGCAAGCACTCGCTTAAAGCATCAGTGACGAGCGAACTTGTGTTTCAAGACTGCAAGATTCCAAAAGACCGAATGCTTCCGGGTGTCAAGGGATTGCGCGGACCTTTCTCCTGCTTGAACAACGCTCGCTTCGGAATTTCGTGGGGCGCTCTTGGTGCAGCAATGTCCTGCTTCCACAGCGCAAAGACCTACGCCCTTTCTCGAATTCAATTCGACCATCCAATCGCCTCGTACCAATTGGTGCAAAACAAACTTGCGTGGATGCTCAGAGAGATCACCAAAGGACAACTTCTGGCCTACCATCTCGGTCGAAAGAAGGATGAAGGCACATGGTTCAACGAACAAATCTCTCTTGCCAAGATGAACAACGTCGATATTGCGCTGGAGATTGCTCGTGTTGCTCGTGACATCCACGGGGCAAACGGGGTCCTCGACGAATACCCAGTCATGCGACACATGGCAAACCTCGAATCAGTCAAGACCTACGAAGGGACTCATGACATTCACAACTTAATTCTCGGCCGATACATTACCGGAATCCAAGCCTTCACACGAACAGTGTGATTACCTGAGCAACGCATCGAAGCAGCGTTGTGGACGAAAGGGCATGCGCCCTTGGTTGATGGATGAGCGAAACGCTGCTGCGAGGTCGTCATGCCTTTTGACAAAACCCTGCTTGCGCACGGGGTGGTTGTGAATGGAATGCCTCACTTCCCGCACTCAGACTGCTGGGAGCAAACCGATGCGAGCGAGTCCGCCCCAGACCGGGTCAAGGAAAGCAGGAAGCAAGCGATGGCGCATGTACACGGCTGCTGCAAGGCTGATTTTTTGCACCTTGTTGAGTTTGACTCGCTTGGTGAACACATCGCCTTGCTCCTTCTCGATTTGACGAAGGATCTTGTCATAGAATGCAATCATTGCAGCAGGGGAGTATCGTGTTCGGCGAGGAAGGAGTGGCAAGAGTTGGCGGGCTTCCTTAAGGTAGGTTCGGGCCCTTCGAGCATAATCCCTGCAATAGGGTTCCCATTGCTTGTTGAGCACCACTTGCTCGCCAAGTTCTGGTTCAGTGATTCCATTTGCTTCAAGTTCATCCAGTGGAAGATAGACACGGTCTCGTTGGATGTCTTCACCTACGTCCCGGAGTACGTTGGTCAACTGCATGAAAATCCCCCATGATTCGGCAAATTTCTTTGCCCGTGGGTCTTCATATCCGAAGATCTCTATGCACATCAATCCGACTACAGATGCGACTCTATAGCAGTAAACATAGAGTTCGTCAAAACTTCGGTAGCGGTTGTTGTAGAGGTCATCTTCCATCCCTGAGATGAGGTCGTCAAAGACTTCACGACCAATCGAATATCGCTCAACAGTTTCCTTGAGCGCAAGGAACACCGGGTCGGTGGAATACACGTCTGAATAGCATGTAGAGAGTTTCTTTCTGAAGAAGAACAGCTGTGTGATCTTGTTGAGGTAGGCTTCCTCGTCGAGGATGGTCCCTTGGTCTTGGAGGCTCTCAAGTTGTTCTCTGTAGGCGACTGCTTCGGGGTCCATCTCACCTTGGCTTCCGGGGAATCGGTCTGCCCAGTCACCGTCAGCAATATCGTCCGCTCGACGGCAGAAGGCGTAAACGGCACACATTGCATGGCGCTGTTCATCTGGTAAATACTTGAACGAGTGATAGAAATTACCGGCTTCCCTCATGGTGAGTTCTTCGCAGTATCGGAATGCCAACTTCATCAATTCTTGAGGGGGTTGGTCGGACCAAATTGGAGCGTCTAGGTGTTCGAATGGATCAACCAGTTCGTTCTTTTCCCCTACAATTCCAATGAATGTGGCACCTTCTCGTAGCGCCTCCATTGCTGTGACGCTGACTGCTTTAACAGCATCTCTCGCCAACATTACACCCGCCCTCACGCGGTCAAGGGCCGTCATTGTCTCTTGTTGCTCGCCTTCTTCTCGGGTTGCAGCGTTCCCTTTGAGAGGGAACAGCAAATCCAGAGGTTTTCGGCGCTCGAGCATGGTGAACGGTTCTTGCTCGACACTTCCCCTTTTTGAGACCTGCGGAAGTTTGCACCATTCTTTCCTTACCAAGGAGTCTCCAAATTTATGGCTGCGTGGGATTTAAAAGTGGTCTGTAAATGAATGTAAGTTTTCTCTTGCTTAGGTGCTATCATGGCATTTCATTGCAATATGGACGCCGAAGTACATCGGGTGAGTCTCGTATCAATAGTGGGGTTTTCCCCTCTTCGAGCAATTCACTTGGGGCTGTCTTTGTTTTTTTCAAGAAGTCGTTTAACGCCACCCGGAATCAAAAGAGCTCTCGGAAGACGACGGGCGTATGCCTTGATCTCGTCACGGGTCACTTTGATTCGCTCTTCTGAGTTGAGGATGTTCCCGGTGCGTAGCAATGTGACGGTCCGTTGGCCGATGAGCACTGGGAGCATACAGGAGGCCTTGAGCCTGAATTGCCCCTCTGGGAGCATGCGAATGTACTCCACTGCTGCTTCAAAATGTCCATTGGCTATGTCGAGGTATTCATTATAAAGCGGACGGAATCGATCGATGTGAGTGTGGTCAAGCAAGTCTTCGGGTTTGAGTCCATGACGAGCTAATGCATCACTTGGAATGTAGCAGCGTCCGAAACGCAAGTCTTCGGGAATATCTCTCAAGATATTGACCATTTGAAGCGCCTTTCCGAAACGAATCCCTTTCTCGAAAAATACAACCTCCTTTTCAGGTGTTAGGGACATGAGATGGGCCAGGGACATTTTTGTCCAAAACACGCCGACACATCCTGCCACCCGGTAGGTGTAGTCGTCCAACTGCTCATCGTTTGTCAAGGCAGAGATTGCACCGCCTTCATTCGCAGGTCCAAACCGCTCAAGGTCGAGCACTTGCCCCGCTACAATCACTTCGAGGCATTCGAGAATTCGCTGTTGATCTTCTGAATCGTAGACTGCGAGGCCATCAACAACATCCTGCACGTTTTGGAGCAGTTTTGCTTCGTTTTCATTGGTCTGAATTGCAGCAATCTGTGAAAAGTCAGGGAGGGTGTCTGAACGCCCTTGAGCAACGTCGTTGTATGAGGTAAGAAGGTCGAGAAGGACCTTTGTCTCACCGTGTTTGGAATCTGCAATTGTATCGGCCACTCTGGCAAGGAGATAGAGGAGTCCAATTTGCCCACGAATCTTCTTTGGCAAGTACTTCAAAGTCGGGTAAAACGATCGTGAAGTTGCTTCGAGGAGCGCATCAATTTTTGCGTTGATTAACACACTCATCCATGCCCCTCCGAACCTTCCGAATCGCTTTCTGTTCTTGACCCTGTGGGAGCGTGCATCATTCTCGCAACCTTGGTTGGTTACGAGGCGTTTCTTCTCAATGGTGCTGTGTTTGTGGGTGTTCCTCAAGCAAGACTTTAATTCAAGTCAACCCAACCCAGTCCCGAGGGGGTAGACCATGCAGTGCGGCTCGTGTGCGGAAGAAATTCCTAATGACAGTATTTTCTGCCCCGAATGCGGTGCTCGCCAAGAAGTCTCTCGTGCAGGAAGTTTCGCAAACACCGGGTCTGTTGGTCTCGGTGGTCAAGAAGTAACAGGTGGCCGAAACTTTGGCGTTGTCTCAGGAGAAGCAGTCCGTCAACAACGGGACATGGGCCAAGGACAAGCAGGTGGACTTCCTCCAGAAGTCCTTCAACAAATCGCCATGGGTGTTCAGCAACAACAAAACATTCCACAAGGTCAATTCCCGCCTCAGCAAGGCATGCCTCCAAACCAGATGGGGCAGTTCCCGCCACAAGGACTTCCGCCACAGCAAGGTATGCCTCCAAACCAGATGGGGCAATTCCCTCCTCAAGGACTTCCGCCACAGCAAGGCATGCCTCCAAACCAAACGGGGCAGTTCCCACCTCAAAACCAACAACCGAACAACGTCGTAGGTGGCGCTCGGTCAGATCTACCGCAGCAACTTCGTGGCCCTTCGCTTTCCAGTGGGGCAGTTCCTCAGAAGAACCCAGCAAATGTCACAGCGTTCAATCCCGGTGGCACCATGGTTGCCAACAACCCCTCTGCGTCTCCAACCGATGCAATGGTGAACCGCTTGGCTGAGGCTGAGCGGGCCATGAAAGATGAACGTCGAAGCCAGTGGTTGAACATCAACCAAACCCCTGCCGGCAATGTGCTTGCTTCACTTGGCGCAGAGTTGCCATCCCATTTGCGTGGCGGCGACAGCAACGCAGCCAAAGAAATCATGGCTGGCGCTCTTGGCCAGCCACCTGCCAACGCACCAGACGAAGCGTTGCTCCGCCGTATGTGCGAAGTGGCCGTCCGCAGAGTCGCCCGCAAGCGTGGTGTAGCAGTTGAAACGCCTCAAGCCAAGACCGACGGCGGGGAGCTCAAAATCAACGTGACTTATGTCGACGACGGGCGTGTCTTGGACACGCCTGATGACCTCAAGCAAGCCTTTGAACATGCGATTCAAACAGAGATGGCACTGAAAGGATTCGACCTCGTCCCAGTCCTCACCATCTTCCGATCCAAGGACGGAGAAGTCGAGAACCTTGACAAGCAACCAGAAGATGAAGAGGAAATGTTTGCCTGTGAAATCTGCGATGGACTTGTCAAGGAAAGCGACAATGAATGCCCTCACTGTGGTGCAATGTTCGAAGATGAGGAAGAAGAAGTTCAGGCCTCGCCAAAACGCTCGGGTCCACCTGGTCCCGGAAAGTCTGGCGGTCCTCCCGGTCCGAAGAAGTCAGGCGGTCCTCCCGGTCCGAAGAAGTCAGGCGGTCCTCCTGGTCCGAAGAAGTCAGGCGGTCCTCCCGGTCCGAAGAAGTCAGGCGGTCCTCCCGGTCCGAAGAAGTCAG
>OBPB01000002.1_pt1 | contig 97586 bp, 79 predicted proteins | sample 1534631 | NCBI WGS metagenome assembly OBPB01 (sample SAMEA3275471, study PRJEB22092) | marine metagenome | biome: Marine environment; feature: Belgian marine environment, sample taken at 3 meters depth; material: Sterile flask | collected 2014-06-24T18:06:27+00 | depth 3 m
CCACATGTCGCATTTCGTTTGCTTCTCGGTCGGTTGTGAATCCAGTCTTGAATTTCGCCATGCACTCGCCAGCACCTTCACATCATCAAGGCTTCTCATGAAATATGGCTGGTATGGAGGCGCGCACATTGAAGAATAAAGTCCCGTTAGGGCGGTCATGCCTCAGCCTAAGGTTGCCATCTGTGCCGTTGCCCGAACGCCAATTGGCAAATTCATGGGCACTCTGTCAGGCTTTACAGCGGTTGAACTTGGTGTTCTGGCTGTTCAAGAAGTCTGCCGGCGTGCAGGCCTCGACCCATCATCGGGTGTTGTTGACGAGGTCATCTTCGGTCAAGTGCTTCAAGCAGGAGCGGGGCAAAATCCTGCCCGTCAAGTCGCACTCGGAGCGCATCTACCATACACCACACCTTGCGTGACCATCAACAAAGTCTGTGGTAGTTCACTCAAAGCAGCCATGATGGCTTCGAACAGCATCCGTGCAGGCGAATACAAAGCAATCATCGCTGGTGGTATGGAAAGCATGTCCAACGCCCCTCACCTGCTCAAGAATCACCGAAAAGGTTCGAAAATGGGTGATTCCACCCTGGTTGATTCCATGATTCATGATGGACTCTGGGACGGCTACAACAATGTTCACATGGGTACTACTGGCGAAACCATTGCCGAGGAATGCAACATCACTCGTGAGGCATCTGATGCCTACGCCGCACGAAGCCAACAACGGGCCTCAACCGCTCAAGCAAATGGTTGGTTTGACTGGGAGATGTTCCCGATTGAAATTCCACAACGCCGTGGCGATCCGATCCACTTCCATTCTGATGAAGGCGTTCGTTCAAGCACCACATCAGAATCACTCGCAGGTCTTCGTCCAGTGTTCAAGAAAGATGGTCAAGTGACCGCAGGCAACGCCAGCACACTCAACGATGGCGCAAGCGCTGTTCTTCTTGCTGATGCTGCGTTTGCTCAACAACAAGGTTGGGAAATTCTCGGCTATGTCGAAGATTACGTCACAAGCGGTGTTGAGCCCGCTCGAGTCATGAGCGCACCAATCACCGCTGTGGAGATGCTTCTTGAGCGAAACGAACTTGGTGTCCTTGATGTGGATGTGTACGAACACAACGAAGCCTTTGCATCCGCCTCATGTTCGGTGGCTCAAGAATTGAACATTCCAGAAGATCGTTTCAACCTCCATGGCGGAGCAGTCAGCCTTGGCCACCCTCTCGGAGCCAGTGGCACACGGTGCTTGATCACCATGCTTGGTGTCATGCGTCGTCTTGAATCGTCGAGCGGAATTGTGACCCTTTGCCTCGGCGGTGGGAATGCAGTTGCCATGCTTGTTCGGCGCGCTTGATTCCAATTGAGCCACAGGAATGGGCGATTATTCCTACTGTGGGTTTCAAATAGGGTCGGACGGCGGGATGGAACGGGGTGCGTGTATGGTGTCGTTCAGTGACTTGGGTATCGAACCAGTATTGGTGAATGCTCTAAAAACGCAAGGCATCCTTGAACCGTTCGAAGTTCAGCGGGAGTCAATTCCTGATGCCATGCTCGGAAAAGACGTCTGCTGCAGAGCGCCAACGGGTTCTGGAAAGACCCTCGCATTCGGACTTCCTCTCCTTTCTCGTACCACTGAGGCAGAACCACGCCGACCGACTTCGCTCATTCTTACGCCAACCCGTGAACTGGCAGAACAAATTTACAAGGTTCTCGATCCCCTTGCCTACGACTTGAAACTGTATGTCGAAGCAATGTATGGTGGCGTTTCGTACAAGAAGCAATTCCGCGCCCTTGACCGTGGCGTCGATGTGCTTGTGGCTTGCCCTGGGCGTCTGCTTGATTTGATGGAGCGAGGTTCTCTCTCGCTTGATGATGTTTCAGTGGTTGTGCTTGATGAAGCAGACCGAATGGCGGACATGGGTTTCATGGAACCCGTCTGCGAGATTCTTGACGCATGTAAAAAGGACCGACAGACCATCTTGTTTAGCGCCACCCTCGATGACGAAGTTGCTGACCTTGTTCGTGATTACCAAATCGATCCTGTCACCATCGAAGTCGGACCAAAGGAAGTCAGCATGGAAAGCATGACTCATCACTTTTGGTTGATGCCCAACTCCAAGAAACCAGACATCACTGCTGAACTTATTCGCAAGTGTGGACGAACCATTGTGTTCTGCCGCACCCGCGCTGGAGTCGACAGAGTTGGCGACGATCTGACCTACGACGGCATGGCCGTTCAAACGCTCCACGGTGGGTTGACACAACGCGGTCGTGACAGAGCCATGGAGCGTTTCCAACACGGAGAATGCATGGCACTCGTTGCAACAGATGTTGCTGCTCGTGGTATTGACGTGGCTGGCGTGAATTGTGTCATTCACTACGATCCTCCAGAAAACGGTAAGGCGTACAAGCACCGCAGTGGTCGAACCGCTCGCGGTGGCGCTTCAGGTGTTGTCGTCTCGCTCGTACAACGCCCTCAGAAGCGATCCTATGTTCGCATTCAACGCGATGTAGGAATCAACGTCGAGTTCATGCCTCCAGAATTCTCAATACTTCCTGAATTCGAAGTGGTTTACATTGCGGCAGATCGCCGTTCCCGTGAACAAAACCGAAACGGATACGCTGGGGGCGGACGAAACGGCGGTGGCGGAGGTTACCGCGGTGGTGGTCGAAGCGGCGGTGGTCGAGGTGGATACAGCAGCGGTGGTCGAAACGGTGGTGGCGGAGGTTACCGCGGTGGTGGTCGAAGCGGCGGTGGTCGAAGCGGCGGTGGCGGTGGTTACCGTGGTGGCGGCCGAGGCGGCGGCGGAGGTAGAAGCGGCGGTGGTGGAGGCTACCGTGGTGGTGGTCGAAGCGGTGACGGTGGCGGTGGCGGAGGCTACCGTGGTGGTCGAAGCAACGACAGCGGTGGACGATCCGGATTCCGTGACAGCAACCGCAGCGGTGGTAATGATTCAAGGTCGAACGACCGTGGTTCCGGTGGTTCCTCTAAGGGATACCGAGGCGAGGCACGAGGCCAAACCTACAAACCTTCCAAGAACTCAAAGAAAGGCTTTGGCAACAGCCAAGCCAATCGAAACAACAGGCCATCGAAAGGTGGCTTCAACCGTGGCCCCAAAGGGAACAAATGAGTCTGCGACTCATTCTTCCTCAGCACTCGTGGCTGGTGGCGAAAAGATTCCATAATCTTCGATAATGTCTGAAGATCCCGGTATCACAGGCAACACATCGTCAGTAACAAGACCTGTGTTCTTGTAAATACGGTTTGCAAGTTGCTCTTTTTTGGTGAGTCCTGGGCGGAGAATCGCGTACCTTTGGCATGTTGCAGCAATGGTTTCAGGGCGACCGCCCATCAGGAGCGGTACACCATTGATGGCAACAATACCGATTCCAATTTGCACATCGAGATCTTTGAACCACTGACGTTGACCTCGGACGATGAACGAACCCTTGCCGACGAATTCACCGGTTTGTGCTGTCTTTGAGACTTGAGCAGGCTTGACCGAATACACGGTTCCGTGTGCGCCGCCACCAGCCCATGCCCGACTCCAACACAAGGCCATTGAGGCTGCTTCGAGTAGTTTCTCTTCAGTGATGCGCTCATCACCAAGTTTGTCGACAATTCTGAATGCTGGAACATCAGCAGGGATGTGGGCAGGTTTGTGCTGGTCGACGACAAAGCCCTGGGTTGCTCTGAGGCTGCAACTCGGTGCCCCGTGTAAATCAGCGTGCAGGTACCGGTCTTGGCCTGATAGGTGCTTTTTGACGATTGAATCGTTGCCCTTTGCATCTTTCCCACCGACAAGCAAGTGGCCCCCGCTGACCATGCTCCAGCGGTGATGTTCAAACCACAGCCGCTTGCTTCGCTTAATTTTGTTCAACTTTCCAGTGGCTTGTTGTTTAGCTTCTTTCTTTTGGGCCCGTTGAAGTTGGAGCAATGTATCCTCTAAAGCGTCGACAGCGCCCTTTGTCTTGTCCTTCTGTTTTCGAGCAGCCGTGAAGAAACGTTGTGCGTTTTGATGCACGCTTTCATCGATGGAAAGCGTCGCTTGAGGCCCCTTAGGCTCACCATTTTCATCTGGAAGAACGCTGAGGAAGGACCGTTCAGCAGGATTGAGTGATACGATCCAAGGTATGCCCTTAGCCATCGCTTTGACTTCTTTCCAGCCCTTTGCTTCGATGGCTTCTGTGACTTGTTTGAGCAGGCTCTCTACATGCGTCCAGTTGTTTTGGATGGTGTGTCCAATCATCTGCTGTTTCTCAATTTTCTTTGAAAATCCAGAGAGCGCTTTTTCCTGTTGGACTTTTCGTCGTTCAAGCCTTTCAACATCCGTTGAGTGGCCTCTTCCAGGTGCTGCGATGACCAGTTTCTCCGCCTCTCTGCGGGCGAGTGCCCCCGCATCATGGGCTCCTTTCCAAGCATCGACGGCTTCGCACAATGTAGCAAATTTGGCCTGCGCCATGCCAGCATGTGAAGGGAGGATTGTTGCTGTGGCTTCACCAGCGTGTTGTTCATAAAATCGGTCACGTAGCCCATTTGCATCCATCGAAGCTGCCTTCTGTTCAAGAGCGTCGACATCCATCTCGTCGGTAGCCTTCATCAACAGAATGCCTTGGCGTTGTTCTCCTAAATGCCCCAGTAAGGTCTGTAATGCTGCATGAACATCCTCTACATTCGCATCTTGGGTAGCCATGTTCGGTTCAAGTTGAGCCAAGTCACACACTGCATTAGCGTGTGTTCCACCAAGATTTGCCTTTCCTCCGAGCGTCGAAACAAGGTCTCGATCGGACGTTGAAAACAACTCAGAAAGAGTCGCCACATCAAGGTCATGAGGGTCCATCGCTGCTGGAGGTGGTTGGTACACGACCCCCTTCTTGAGCGTGCGACCTGCATAGGAGGCATGCGTCAGCGGTTGGATGATGACGCCTTCTTGGTCTGTCAGAATGATGTTTCCATCTCTAAACACTTCCACGTAGAGGTGGTAACTACCGTGTTTTGTATCAAAATCAAATCCTAACACTCGGTCAAAGCCAAGTTGACGGACACCCGTCATTCGTGCGTTTTTCAAATGCTTGCGAAGAACCATCGCAAACGGTGGCGGCGTCATTGGCATTGGGCGGTCTCGTTGCGAGGTGTAGATTCTTGAACCACGGACAAGAACCAAGTCGAATTGATCTTGCTCCTTTGGGTTAATGCGAAGCACAATCTGCTCGTAGTGTGGCATGTATGCCTTCTTGACATAAGCTCCAGCAAAAACATCGAGCTCTTGTGCCACCGCACGAAGGTCAAAACCAGACATTGTCGCTTTCATTTGCTTGCCCTCCTTGATTGCGTGTGGTCGAGGCTTCTTCAATGCTCACTTGAAGCGAAGCAGAACTTTGCCGATGTTCTTTCCGTCGTGGATGTACTGATGCGCTTTCGCAACATCTTCAGCATCAAACACCGAGTCGATGACGGGCGACAACACCCCTTCCTCAACGCCTTTGAGGATTGTATGAAGTTGTTCAACCATCACAGCCTCATCTTTCCATGTACCCATGTGCACTCCAAACACGCCTCGATTGCGTGTCATCAACCGAAGAGGATCGAATTTAGGGGTGCGTCGCCAAGCCAAGAAGGAACGAACGATGTTCCGTTTCGATGATGGAGCGGCCGCAGACATTCCGTAGGTGTAGAGGCGCCCTCCTTCTTTGAGCGCTGAAAGAGAACGGCTGAGATTGTCGCCTCCAATAGGATCGAGAATGTGGTCGACACCTTGGCCGTTTGTAGCTTGTTTAATCACTTCAACAAAATCTTCGTTATGACGGTCAATAGCCACGCCGCCATAGGCCTCGATTGTGGAACTTTTGTGACCCGATGCAGTTGCCCATACCTTGGAGACGCCGGCCCATTGACAGATTTGTAATGCAGCAGTGCCCACGCCACCGGCACCTCCGTGAATCAGAACGGAATCGTCTGATTTCATGTGGCCAAGGTGATGCAGCATATGATGGGCGGTGAGGTACGTCACTGGAATCGCAGCTGCGACATCCAATCCAACATCATCAGGCAGTGCGAGCGCGCGGTGTGAATTGACAACAACATGGCTTGCTTGGCCACCATTCGGAAGCCCGGCGACCACTCGCTGTCCAACAGTAAACTCGGTGACGCCCTCACCAACGGCATCGACTGTACCACTCATCTCATACCCGGGAGTGAAGGGGTATTTTGGCCTCGGTTGATAGAGACCCAATCGCATCAAGAGGTCTGCAAAATTGATGCCAGCATAGGCGACTTCAATTCGGATTTCACCGGCTTTTGGCTCGGGCATGTCCATTGGAATCACAGCGAGGGTGTTCGGACCACCAGCTTTTGTAAGAACAATACGACGAGGCATAATGTTGCCAAGTGGAACGGTTGAATGAACCCTGCGGTATTCATTCGTTTAATGCCCATCCGTTTGGCGTTTGGTGGACAAGGCCGTCGCGTTCGTGAACCAATAAATGCGAGAGCGTTTGATCTTCTGAAAGACCGGGATGTGCATCGGGTGTATCGGCATAGGCCAGCGATGCGATTTCAGGGATTGACGATGCTTCACGGACGGCGTCAAGCACCCGCTGATGACGTGCCTGACGATGGCTTATGTAGCGTTCAAAGACCTTTGTTGGTTGAGCAATGACTGGGCCATGAGATGGGAAGAGGAGGTGGGGTTGGCGGCTTTTCAACCGTTCAAGTTGCTGAATGTAGACTTCCATGTCACCTGTGTGAGGCGGGATAAGAATCGTGCCAATGCCTGCGACCATGTCGCCAGCGATGAGACCAGCATCTCCCAACAGGCACACGTGGCCGGGATGATGGCCCGGGGTGATGAGCACCTCCCATTCAGTTGCGCCGAGGCTGAGCATTTCCCCATCGGCGAGGATTCGGTCGCAAGTGACGCTCTTGGCGGTGTGTTCACTGCCCCAAATCGGTACATCAAATGCTTCTCGTAACAGCCCAATGTCGCCTATGTGGTCGCCATGTGAATGCGTGAACAAGAGGGCGACAAGGGTGCCATTGTGCCGTTCGACTGCATTGGCGAGGTCTTCCATTCCTTCTCGCAAATGAGCAGCAGGGTCAACGAGCACAAAATCTCCGTTTGGGTCGCCCAAGAGATAGGCGTTGGTGTGATCGGCTGGGGGCAATGTTGCTGTCTTAACAGGGACGACTTCAACACCGTGTGCAAACAAGATGGAACGACGCCCAGGCAGGCGTTTTGCAATGTCGGTTGCAGCATGTTCCATGTTTCCATTGGTGCGTTCAAGCACACGCTCAATTTCCATGAGGAGGGTGACAACAGGAGGGGCAACTTTGATTTCATGGTTTGACCAACGTGCCAAAATGTTCGCTGGTACATCCCACATGAGTTCAGTGAATTCTGTTTGTGGCTCTAAATCAATTTCAGGCATTTCACTTGCTTCACCAGCGTGGTAGTGCAGAAAGGCGTTGTCAAACTGCACGGGGCCAAACGGTGGTGTGATTCGATGGCAAAGCACCTTGAGATCGGTTCGAACGTGAGGCACATGCCCCTCCAAGGCGAGCGGAAGATAGCGAGTCTTGTCAGCAATAATCTCAGCACGAACGGATGGTTCAAGCGCTACAAGGCCTTCTTCTGAAGGAGCTAATCCCAATTCTTCGCTCATTTCTCGTAAGATGCAGGCGATGGTTTTGGCCTGAGGCCCCTCGAGGGCTTCGAGCTGTTCGACAGCGGCAGCATCAACCCTTGAGACGCCTCCACCGGGGAAGGCCCAGTAGGAAGGGAACGCACGCATTGTCGGTGAACGAAGACCAAGCAGGACTTCAACGCCATTTGCCCCATCACGGGTCATGGTCATGGTCGCTGTTGGGCGTGGAGGTCGACGTTCCATCGACGGGAAAGCAACACCTTGTGGGACCTCACTCATGAATTGGCCTCGAACGCACCGGTTTCAAGGCTTTGCATGCGCATGGAAGCGTGAAGGTCTTGTATCGGGGGGTCTTGGAAAATCCATGGCGGCGCAATCAGTCGAAGAAGAACTGGCCGAATTGGCTGCGCTCGTCCGTGAGGCTGAAGAACTCGGCATCGATCCTTGGCCACCAGAAAAGAAGGAGCGACCTTGGGCAAAATGGGCGCTTGGTTCGTTCATGATTGTTCTCATGTTGAGCGCTGTTTCCAAGGTGCTGTTCCGCTTTGTTTCAATCGAAGGTTGATTCGCGTTTTTATCACCACTCGTTCGAACCGCTGAATTGAAGAGGGAAAGGCGATACGCCAACACAACAGTCCCTTAGTGTAGCGGTCCATCATGGAGGATTCTGGTTCCTCCGACCTCGGTTCAAATCCGAGAGGGACTACCACCGCAATCCAGTGAGGTTGAAGACCATCATGCGCTGGCATCGACATGGTCAAGGTTGAGGTCTACACCAACAAAGGCTGCGGCGCCTGCGTCAATGCAAAGCGTCTCTTCGACAGCAAAGGCGTGGCCTATGAAGAGAAAAAACTCGGTTCCTCTGCACGGATGGACCGGGAATTCTTGATTCGGACAAAGGGGAGCAAGTCTGTCCCTCAAATCTTCATCAACGAGGAATGGATTGGTGGTTTCGATGACCTTCTCAAGTACGATCAGGCCAATGAATTAGATTGGCGGTTGGGTCTCATGCCTCGGCCCAGCGTCAATCCGCTGACGAAATTCACGCGGTTCATGCGTGGCCAGAAATTCTGATCACAGCGGAACCGATTTTGTCGAAGTCGAACTGTTGGGTTTGAGCGTGAAGCTTGTCACCATTTGCATGGCGCTTCCCGAAGTGATCGTTCCACTGTAATCCCTCGACTTACCGTGCACCATGACTCGCAAACGGAAGGAGGTTGTTTTCTTGGTGCGTCGCTTTCGGTGGTGCTTGTAAAAGTGGACGCCAATCTTGTATTTTCCAGGCGGTGCTTGACCGGTCCAGACCACATTTTCGACGGGGTTGCTGCTGACCGGTCGCACGTTCATGTCGACGTCCAATTCGCCGCCACATTCACTGTTTTTATTGTTGAAATAGATGCGTTCTCCAGATGGGCAAAAGACATGCATGTCGAGGTCATTGTAATCATCCCAGGCAAGGGAGAGTTGTACTTCTCCGCCTTTCCCACCTTCTCGTTCAAGGCGTTCCTCGATGTCGTCTTCTTCTGGAGCAATCTCCGCCATGACGGTCACGCCACTGCCGATTTCTTCTTCCTCAACAAGAGCAGCGTGTTGATCCAACCCTTCTTGATGCTCTTCAATCCAAGATTGCCTTGCAAGCACCTGCTCTTCCCGCTGCTCTTCTTCCTGTTCTGGTTCAAGTTCTTCCTCATCGAAAAGATCGGCGACGAGCAAGCGCAAGAAGTGGATGTTCTGGTTACGAGCGGCATCCCTTTGTTCGTAGGCGGTGATCTCCTCCTCGTCGAGGTCCTCGACTTGACGTCCTCGGACGGTTTGGACATGCCTTCGCCGCTCGGCAAAATTCAGGTTGTATTTTGCTCGACGAGCAGCCAGCAATTCACGGAGCCTTCGCGCTCTTAATGCGCGGACTGCAACGGTAATCACAACACAGAACGCAATGAAACCCAAGATGATTGCAACGGTGTTCATCGCACGCACACCCTTCCTTCTCCTTTATTGGAGATTCGTAGGTCTTCCCGCTTATCCAAGCAAAGCGGCGTTGAGTTCATCGAGGATCGCCTTGGTTGGTCGCAACTCCTTTTCAGGGACATCGATGAGCGGGGTGTCAACAAGTCCTAGATCCTCTGCAAGTGCAGGTTTTGAATTATCAAAGTACAGAAGCCCAGTCACGTGCTTTTGAGTCGACTCTGCTTCGTGAAGTGCAGTCAAGGCAGCGACAGCGTTTCCGGGGTCATGCTCATCCGAGATTGTTTCGAGGCGGATTGTGGAACCATCGTGGAGTTCGATGTCCCTGAAATGTCCTTCAGGCACTTCAATTTCTTCAACGGGGTTGAAGTGAGGAATGTAATCTGCCATGTGAAGGGTGATTTCGTTCTCTTTGACATAGCCATACGACCGCATGGACTCATCGTTGTTGTTGAAGGTCACACACGGGCTGATAACATCGATAAGAGCGAAGCCTTTGTGGGACATTGCCGCCTTGAGAAGGGAAGTCAATTGCTTCTTCGAACCTGAGAAGGAGCGAGCCACGAATGTGCATCCAAGGTTGATGGCAAGTGCGCACAAATCGATTGGTTGCGTGGTGTTTGTCTTTCCTTTCTTCTTCTTTGAGCCAACGTCCGCAGTAGCGGAGTATTGTCCCTTTGTCAAGCCATAGACGCCGTTGTTTTCGACGATGTAGACCATGTCCATGTTGCGTCGAATGGCGTGAATGAGTTGGCCAATACCAATCGAGGCAGAATCGCCGTCACCGGAAACTCCGAGGTAAAGAAGGTCCTTGTTCACAGCGTAGGCGCCGGTGGTGACCGACGGCATTCGGCCATGTACGGTGTTGAAGCCGTGAGATTGTCCAAGGTAGTATGCTGGTGTCTTTGATGAGCATCCGATTCCCGACATTTTGGCGATGCGGTGTGGCTCAATTCCATTTTCCCATGCTGCTGCAATGATGACGTTTGAGATTTGGTCGTGACCACAGCCAGGGCAAAGCGAGGATTTCCCGCCGGTGTAACTGTCCTTTGGTTCATTGATCACGTTCAGTTTCACAGTTCGGGCCGGTCGTGCTGGTGCGTCGCTCATTGGTTCGCCTCCTTGAGGGTGGATAGGATTTGGTCCGCATAAATACGGGCACGAGGTGGCATACCATCGCTGTAAGCAACGGAGTGCACCTTCGTGACCAAATCGTTTGGCAACTCCTTGCGGAGAATACCGTAGAGTTGACCATCTCGGTTGATTTCGAGAACGATTGTGTGTTCATGCCGGCGGATGAAGTCTTCCACACCGCTGTGAAGTGGCAAAGCACGAACCCTGCATTGGCTGATCTTGAGACCTGTTGTTTCGAGCATGTCGTCGATTTCTTGGATCGTGTTTTCCATGCTTCCAAGGTAGATGATACCAACTTCACATTCGGATTCTTCTCGGATGATTGGTGCTGGCAAGTGGTCTCGTGCTCCGTCGATTTTGGTCTTCAGACGGTTCATGAGATAGAGGTAATCTTCCGGCTTTTCAGAGTAGACACCCTTTGGGTTATGGCCGGTACCACGGTAGAGAATTGGATCCATACCGGATCCGGGAAGGGTGCGGTAAGGAACGCCGTCACCGTCAACATCGAGGTACCGTCCGAATTCTTCGAATGCTTCGAAGATATCTCGGTCACGCACGACCTTGCCGCGGTCCATTGCTTGGTCTGGGTATGTGAATCCTTCACAAGCCCAGCGGTTCATTCCCAAGTCGAGGTCGCTTAGGCCGAAAACGGGGGTTAGGAAACGCTCGGTGTAGTCGAAAGCCCTCCATCCAAATTCGAAGCATTCTTCGACAGTCCCTGGAATCAAGACGATGTGTTGTGTATCACCGTGGCTACCTTCGTAGAGAAGCGTGATGTCAGATTGTTGGGTACGAGTTGGTAGTCCAGTTGATGGGCCCACACGATTTACGTCCCAGAAGACCGATGGGATTTCTGCAAAGTAAGCCAAACCAATGAATTCCTGCATGAGGGAGATACCAGGGCCAGATGTGGCGGTCATGCCGCGGCCTCCTGCCCAGCCGGCACCGAGCACCATGCCCGCTGCTGCCAGTTCATCCTCAGCTTGTATCACTGCGCATGTGGCATTGCCTTCATCATCCACACGAAGTTGTGGGATGTAGTTGATGATGCCTTCAGCGAGTGATGAAGAGGGTGTAATCGGGTACCATGCAAGCATTTGCACACCGCCAAAGATGCATCCAAGTGCCGCTGCTTCATTTCCGTCAATGAAGAATTTTGGCGTCTTGATTTCTCGTGCTTCAACCACATAAGGGTCTTCTTTGGTGAAGTTGTCTCTGAAATATTCACGCCCGAGACCGAGTGCGGTAATGTTCAATTCAATGGCGCTCGTTTTGCCTTTGAACTGCTTTGCCACAGCGTCTTCCAATGCGCCTTGATCGATTCCTAGCATTTCAGCAAGCACGCCAACGTAGATGATGTTGGTGACAAGTTTTGCAATTTTAGGATTGATTTTTCGAGCAAGACTCATCATTGGAACTGGATATGAAACGACGTCATCACGGGTCATTTCCATCTTTGAGTTTTCATTCCAAATAACAACCGTACCCGGTTCGAGGGCAGCGAGGTCCTCTACCCATGTCGCAGGGTTGACGAGGATTTGGATGTGGGTTCGATCGCCAGGGGCTTGGTAGCCATGGTCAGAAAGTCGTACGATGTACCATGTCGGGAGCCCAGAAATGTTCGAAGGGAACAGATTCTTTCCGCTTACTGGGACGCCCATCTCGAAGAGGGATTGGAGGAGGATGAGGTTCGCCGATTGTGAGCCAGTTCCGTTTGCAGTTGCGATGTTGATGGTGTAATCGTTGGCAATGGTATCCATTCTTTGTTCACCTTTTGTCCAAACTCACCGAAATGAGTGGGCGTATAGGGTCGGGTTCAGCATGCACCCTTTGAACATGTTGATGGGGCTCTCACTAAATCAAGCAAGATTTCGATGTTGTTTCTCCTCTTCAATTGAGCCGTGATGCTCAAAACATACTGCGCACTCGGCAGTGGTATGGCCGACAGTGGTTCATCGAAAAAATCCGCCGCAAAAAAGGGGCTAAGCAAGCCCGCTCTGACTGAAGCGGAAACCAGGAAAGCAGTGTGGGACAAAGCCGAAAAATCCCTTGCGAAGGGAAAATATGAGGGTGCCCTCGATTCGCTCCGCACCGTCGATCCTTCCGGTGAACATCCAACCACGCTTCGAATTGCTGGTGAAGCAACATGGGCAAAGGCCAAGGATACCCACTCGAAATCGGATTACAGAGCAGCCGCCAGCCTCTTTAGAGATTCTTTGAAAGGGAATTCAAACGATAAGCGTACCAACACATTGTACAACAACCTTCGAAACGAAATGCAAGATGCACGCATCAGCGAAACAACATTCCCTCCTTTGGTGAGAGACGGAACCCCAACCGTTGCTGGCGTGTTTTCCTTCGGTGCTGCAATGTTGTTGATTCTTGCTGGAATTTCTGTCCTCAGTGCGCCTCGAGCAGATGGCGAGAACGTCGTGTTTGAGATGTCCTGGACCAATGCAGATGGGTCGTTCGAAACTGGTGAAATCACCATCGAACTGTACGGCGACGACGCCCCAACGCATGTAGAGAACTTCAAGGAACTCGTACGGGACGGTTCCTATGACGCCACAACATACCACCGAATCATCGCGGGCTTCATGCTCCAAGGTGGCGACTTCACCAACGGCGACGGAACTGGCGGCCACGCTGCCATATGGGACGGGTACTGCAACGGTGCAGCAACCGCCTCTCAGTCCTCTTGCGCCAAGACCTCGTGGACCATTGGCGATGAAGCAGACAACGGTTTGAAGCACGAGCCGTACATGCTCTCGATGGCAAAAACCTCCAACGCTCACACCGGTGGTTCTCAATTCTTCATCGTCTCTCCAGATTCGACGCCATCCCACCTCGATGGCGTTCACACTGTCTTTGGCAAGGTCATCGACGGCCAAGAGGTGGTCGACAAGATCGATGCGGTTCAAACTGGTGGCCAATCCGGAAGTGACCCGGTCTACCCAGTGACCCTTATTGATGCATCATTCAGCGGGGAATCTTCTGACCCATGGTGGCAGTTCTGGTGAACCGTTTCCACTCACAGATGACTCACTCTTGAACGAGCCTTGTCAAGGGTTTTGTTCATAGATTAGAGTCAATTGGGCTTAATCATGGCGACCTTGGACCCATTCAATGCACGACGAACGCTTTCGGTTGGCGGCGATTACTATGCACTCGCAGGACTCGACGAACAAGGCATTGACACCTCCCCGCTTCCGTACTCAATCCGCATCCTTCTGGAAGGGGCACTCCGTGGAAACGATGGCTTCCTTGTGAGTGAAAGCGACATCCGAAACATTGCTGGATGGACGCCCCATGGCGAACGTGGTGAAATTCCATTCCGCCCTTCACGGGTCATTCTCCAAGATTTCACCGGTGTTCCAGCCGTTGTTGACCTTGCAGCGCTTCGTGACGCAATGGTCGAAATGGGTGGTGACCCAGAAAAGGTCAACCCGCAAGTTCCTGTCGACTTGGTAATCGATCACTCAGTTCAGGTCGATATCGACGGCGCAAACAGCCAAGCGTTGGACATGAACCTCGACATCGAATACCATCGAAACATGGAACGGTACACGTTCTTGAAGTGGGGTCAACAATCGCTGGCAAATTTCCAAGCAGTCCCCCCTTCCCGTGGTATTGTTCACCAAGTTAACTTGGAATATCTTGCAAGCGTTGCCCGCCAGGAAGACGGTGTTTGGCTTGCAGACACACTCGTCGGAACGGATTCGCACACCACCATGATCAACGGTCTGGGTGTTCTCGGATGGGGCGTCGGTGGCATTGAAGCAGAAGCCGTCATGCTCGGACAACCAATCTACATGCTTGCCCCCGATGTTGTTGGCGTCCGATTGGTCGGCAATCTCAACCCGAGCGTGACCGCTACCGATATGACCCTGAGAATTGTGGAGATGCTCCGTGAACACGGCGTCGTTGGCAAATTTGTCGAATTCTTTGGCGCTGGCATGGCTGCTCTTACCTTAGCAGACCGCGCAACAATTGCCAACATGGCTCCTGAATATGGTGCAACCTGCGGCTTCTTCCCCGTCGATGAACGCACCCTCGATTACATGCGACTTAGTGGGCGTGAAGACGATGCGATTGCTGGGGTCGAAGCCTATGCACGAGCCCAAGGTTTGTGGTATGAGGCCAGCGATGCCGAAAAGGCATACACGGCGACCCTCGAACTTGATTTGTCCACCGTTCAGCCAGCCCTTGCAGGACCAAAGCGACCCCAAGACCGTGTTGACCTTGCTCACATGAAGTCTCATTTCATCGAATCTCTCACCCATGAACTCGGTCATCACGGCCACGGATTGGCACCTGCTGATCTTTCGAAGGGAGCGATTGTTGAACGCGACGGCAAAACCTACGACCTCAACCACGGTGATGTTGTGATTGCTGCAATCACGAGCTGTACCAACACCTCAAATCCCGGCGTCATGCTCGCTGCAGGCCTGTTGGCCCGCAACGCTCGCAAGCATGGCTTGGAAGTCAAACCTTGGGTCAAAACCTCCCTTGCGCCTGGCTCCCGTGTGGTGACTGAATACTACGAAGCATCTGGTCTCCAAGAGGATCTCAACGCCCTCGGCTTCAACGTGGTTGGGTACGGTTGCACCACATGCATCGGAAACTCAGGCCCACTTCCAGAACAAATTGAAGCGGCGATTGATGAGGCTGGATTGATTGTTGGTTCTGTAATCTCTGGAAACAGAAACTTCGAAGGCCGAGTGCATGGAAAAGTCAAGGCATCGTACCTCGCAAGCCCACCTTTGGTCGTGGCATACGCACTCGCAGGTTCCCTGGAAGTGGACCTTTCAACTCAACCAGTTGGCTACGCTCCGGATGGAACGCCAGTGATGTTGAGTGACTTATGGCCGACAGATGAAGAACTCGCAGAGGCCCTTGCAGTCATCACACCAGAGATGTTCCGTCAGCGTTACGCTGACGCCATGAATGAGCCCCGTTGGGACAGCATTCCATCTGAGCCAAGCCCGCTTTATCCATGGGAAGCAGAATCGACCTACATTCGTTTGCCGACGTTCTTTTCCGGCCTTTCCGCTGCACCGCAGCCCATCAGCAGCATCAATGATGCGAAGGTTTTGCTCAAGTTAGGCGACTCGATCACCACAGACCACATATCCCCAGCAGGCGCATTCCCTGCCGACGGTCCTGCTGGTTCTTGGTTGGTCGAACGAGGCATTCAACAATCTGACTTCAACTCCTTCGGCAGCCGCCGTGGAAATCACGAAGTGATGATGCGTGGTACTTTCGCCAACGTTCGAATTCGCAATCAAATGGCGCCAGGCACAGAGGGCGGCTTTGCACGAAATTTCCAGACCGGTGAAGTGGTTTCCGTTTACGATGCAGCACAGAGCTATGACGGGCCCAAAGTGGTCCTTGCAGGCAGCCAATACGGCACTGGATCTTCGAGGGACTGGGCAGCTAAAGGGACCTACCTGTTAGGGATCGGTGCTGTCATTGCAACTTCGTTCGAGCGAATTCATCGCTCGAACCTCGTTGGCATGGGCGTGCTCCCTATGACCTTCATGGAAGGCGAATCTCACGAGACCCTCGGCCTCGATGGAAGTGAATCATTCACCATCCCAATCGACAACGATGTTCAACCGTTGCAAACCCTCGAAGTGACCGCAACTCGGATTGATGGGACCGCGCTGACCTTCGCTGCGCAAGTCCGCTTGGACACACCTGTCGAAGTCGAATATTATCGAAACGGTGGAATCCTCCACACGGTTCTTCGACAACTTGCATCATCCGAGTGAGAATTTCTGATGAAAACCCTCACAACGGTTCATGGGTCAAATTCAAGAGGTCGTCAACCGAGGGATGGATGATGGCGAAACTACGAGGCAATGTTCGCTATCGATTCCGTTCAGATGAACATGAGGTCAATGTTCTGCTTGAAGGCGATGCGTCGTGGATTGAAGAGCGCGTGAAAGAACTTGGCCTCCAAGGCGTCGGTTGGTCGATGCCAATTGGGACTGAAGTCCAAGCCACCAACACTTCTGGCATTCCGTCCTCCAAGCCAACACCAAAGGACGAACTTGATGATTCTCCAATCGGCGATAAGCCCCTCGATATGGGCCCAACCCCGGACCCAAGTCGAATTCCGGTCGTTCGTAGGCCTATCGGACAACTTGATCTTGAGGCTGAACTTGCTGCGATTGGGCTCCAAATCCCAGAACGTCCTGATCCAATCGAATTGATGGAAGCCCTCGACGACATGGAAGAACCTCGCCCGGTTCAAGGCGCCATGAGTGTTGATCCAATGGCTGAAGCATGGTTACGGGAACTTCTCCACCTTGTCGTGCGTGAATATGGCATTACTGCACTGCAAACAGAGGTGATTGAGGAAGTGGCCAGCAAGAAATTGGGCAACCGCGAGGGCACTGCCTTGGAAGTTTGGTTAGAATCCCTTTTCGGCGCTGGAAAACTTGTCAAAGTACACGGCGGAGATGCAACCGGATGGGGCCCCTCGCCTGCATGGTTGAAGGGTAAATTCTGAACCCTTAATCAGCCATAATTTGCACAAAAGAGTGCAAAATTTGAGCCGATTATTTACCTCGCCAAAGAAATCTATATTTTCGCCCTAAATGGGGTACTGCGGGCGAAGGTGTGGAAGACAATAATGAACTTTAGAGCAAAGCAATTAAAGTGCAACGGGCGTTGGCCGAAGCAGTGATGTTGATGTTCTCCAAAAACAACCACAATAACAGCCGCGCCCTCAGCATGTTCCTCGTCATGCTGATGGTCTTGTCGACCACCGCAGCTCTTGCTACAACCGCAAGTGCTTCGATTGCACGATCCTACACAACCAACCGTGACCCGTTGGATGTCGCTATTGGCGACTTCAACTGTGACGGTTTCAACGACATGGCAGTGGCCACTGAAGGAACCCACACCATCACCGTTCTGTGGAACGATGGAAACGGTGATTTCAGCGAACGACAAGATATCTGGGTTTCTGCGAACCAAAGCCGAAACGCAGATTGGGATGAATTCTCAAATGTTCAGTTCATCGAGGTCGGTGAATTCACTGGAGACGGAGCCGACGACATCGTGATCTTCCAGCGCAACAATCCATTCAGGACCGATGATGCCGGTAACCCAGCTGGGCAACCGGGGAACATCACCATCATCGAAAACGGCGGATGCAGCGAGAAAACATGGAGCATTGGCGAACGATTCACTCACTTCTGGGCTTGGGACCTCGCCGTTGGCGATGCAGACCAAGACGGAAACGACGATGTCTACGTTCTTGACTTGCTCAGCGATCTTTCCTCCCAGCGTGTCGTGACCTACCGTGGACCAATCAACTCCGGTACACAAGGCGCAATCACGACCCTTGGCCCTTCCAACCAAAATGCGTACAGGAGCCTTGAAGTCGGCGATCATGGAGAAACTGAAACCGGTGGCCTTAGCGGCACATGCACGGATGACGACATCTACCTCCTTCGTTCAGAAGGCCTCGATTATGCTACAAATCAAGTTACGAATCCTGGAAAAAGCGACAACATTTCGATCGTTGAATTCTCTTGCTTGACAAACACCTATCCTGCAACCTACAACTTCAACATCGTTTCTCCTCAGACAGCAACCAGCATCGTCAACTTGAACGTTGACTTCGCAAACGATTTCGACATCGGTGATGTTGATGGCAACGGGGAAATTGATGCCATGGTGCTCAACGATGGAAACGTGGAAAACGTCAGTTTTGTCACCTCCTCTGCAGTCGGCACATGGTCGACGCCTGCCCTTGCTTACTTCGGACCCTACATCTCCTACTCCGTTACAATAACGGATCTCAACAATGACGGTGAGCCCGACTTCGTCAATCCTACGATTGCTTACCAACAAAACAGCAGTGACTCCGCAGGTGGTACTACTTCCAACTTTTTCCTCAACTTCCCAACCACCGTTCAGGTGACCTTGTCTGACGGAAGCGGCGGCCACTTGACCCCGCTCTCCTACGAGGCAGGTCGTCGACCAAGCATGGTTTCAGTCGGTCAACTCGCAGGTGCATCGAACTCAGCCCTTGACATCGTTGTGGGCCACACAAGTTACAGCTTCGGCAGTTGGGTGGACAACTTTGGATGGGATGGTCAGTACGATACACTGACAGTTGTAGAAATGGACAGCAAGGACCTTTCAGTTTCTTCGCTTGAAATCAGCCCTACTGACAACTTCTTCGGCATCGTTGGGGAAGGAACCCGTGACATCAACGTGACCGTTACCAACACTGGAATGGACATTCTCAACGGCCAATCTGCAACCCTTGACTTGGAACTGAAGATTGTCGATGAAGCAGCCTCAACCAACAGCACTGTCTATCAAATGGACTGGGACAGTCCTGAAGACAAAACCGGATGTGGTTCAGGTTGCGCATGGGCGTACGAAGAGTACATCGATCAAGCAACCAAGTGGCACGAAGAAACCAACCATTCCCAAGGCGCTTCTGATGGAAACAACGATCCAAACGTCTCTGCTAACTATCTCAACCCAACTGACTTCATGTGGGCTGGACATTACAAGACAAATTCGTCCGGTGACCTGTGGTCTGGGTACGACAGCAACTGGGACGATGCAATGGTCCTCGAGGATGTTGATCTTACTGGCTCAGACCGGGCGTTCATGAGCGTCGAATTGTTCCGGCACCTCGGACATGGTGTGCTCGGCAACGCTGACGCAACGGGGAATTTCATCGCAGGCGATGTTTGGGATGATATCGCTCTCATTGAAATCGGAAGCGAAGAGTCTGGATGGGATGTCATCTCCTGTCCACAAGAAGCCTACATCAACGGGGCTTGTGCCTCAGGTACCTCGATGTGGGGTGGTTTCGATCTCGACCGCCAATACAAGCAAGCGATCGGCGGTGTTGCTGAGGGCGTCTACTACTACGGCGTCTACTCCTTTGGAACCAACTACGGTTGGAGCAACTTCACCGAAGAAGGCGTCGGTGCATTCGACCTCAGCCCATGGGCTGGCGAAACTGTTGACGTTCGATTCCGATTCCGCACAGGATTCGAGGGCTCAATCTCCAATGATAACGAAAGCCGATGGTCCGGACGAGATGGTTACGCTGTTGACAACCTCACCATCTGGAAGCAAAACACTGCGTTCCTTGCGAACCCACAAATTCAGCAATCAACCATCAATCTCAACAACCTTGGGCCAGGGCAAGAATACACAACCTCGATCAGCGCAGATTTGCTCAACGATACAACATACCGAATCTCTGCAAGCCTTTCTGGAAACTCCTGGGATGAGCAGCCACAAAACGATGAACTCGTCGGCTATATCACGCCGTTCAACCTCTACGACCCAACAATTGAAGGCATCGATTACTTCAATCCTGGCGGTCTTTATGCAGAAGGTCTGTTCGACATCGATGTCACCACGAACAACTTCGGAAACACCGAAATGGACTTTGATGTGAAGGCAACCGTCTTCTCAGCCACGCCTTCCGATGTGTACTGTGGTACACCAAACGCTCTGTGTGAAGAAGACTTTGAAGGTGGAGCGAACGGTTACCGATACACCGAAAGCGCTAACCCAAAGGGTGTCATTTACGATGAAACCACTTGCCAAGACACGATCTTCAACAACAATGCGTACTGGTTCGGCCACCCTTGTGACACAGGTGCAAACGGCTACGGCGATGCATGGGCAAACGAAACCCTCACCATCCCTGACATCGACTTGACCTCGATGAGCGGCGATTTCGTCTCCTTGAATTTCGAGTATTACGCAGACACATTCTACGGCATTGACTCAGATGGAACATCCATCGTTGACGTCAATGACTACGCTGCAATGACCCTCGACATTCTTCGCGATGGGGCAACCTACTCTGGTGTTCTTGTCGGACAATGGAACGATTACAACGAAGACGGCACTTGTCAAATCGATGAGAACGGTGACAACATCGTCAATGCATCGGAACCAATTGACAATGCTGAAATCTCCTACATTGGTGATGATTCGTCAACAGACGGAACGGGTGGAAACTACAACGTGTTCTTCAACACAAACGATCTTGTTGCAACAACCTCGATTGACTTGACCCACCTGTACGTTCTCAATACCTCAGATGCGAGTTCCATCAACTGGGGCTATGAGTGCATGTCACTCTCCGGCTCGGTTGTTGACATCAACTTTGAATTCCAGTCGGATGATGACGGACGTAATGGTGTCAACGATGGTTTCAAGGGCGTTGCATTCAACAACATCTCTCTACAAGAATACACCTTCATCGAAGATAACTCATACACCATCTCTCGAACCAATGTCGATGCAGAAGATTCTTCCACTGACACGATTGCTAGCCACGAGTTCTTTGCGGGCGTCTACATGATTGAAGCAGAAACCATCTATGACAACCAGACACAAGGTGTTGCATGGTACAATGTGCAAGAGCTTTCAACAGCCAACAACATTGAACGGGTCATCTTCAATGTTGAATCAGTCGACATTACACTGGGTAAGCCAAACGTTCTCGGCTGCTTGAGCGATCAAGTCCTCGAATGTGTGATGCCAATTGACAGTTCATACACCCACGATTGGGCTCTCCAAGCGACAAACGGTGTGCTTGCTGGTGATTATGTCTTCAACATGAACATCTTCGACGAAACCACCCAAACAATGGCTCATACAACCACTGCTGGCCCATCTCAAACCCTCGACTCACACCAGCGAATCGAAGTGACCTTCACCCCATGGAACGGTTGGATGGATGGCCACGATTACAACATCAGTTTTGATGCAGAATTGGCTAACGGCAATCCATCTGGAAACGTCCGTTACTTCCACGCAACCTTTGCTGACAACGTTGATGTCGCCATTCTTTCCGACACCTCGGTTCGAACCACTGCTATCAAGGAAGACCTGAACATACTGGGCATGTCTTACACGCAATACACCATCAACGACTGGGACACCTACCTCGACGCAGGATGGTTCACCCATTACGACAAGATTGTGTTGCCATGGCAAGACGATATCGCTGCGAAGGACATCGAGAACGGTGGACGTGGCTACTATCAGAAGTTGGGTTCCACTGCTCACCGAACCACACTCGAGGGCTTCATGTCGGCTGGCGGAACAATTCAAGCTCACCTTGGACCTCAAGGAAGCCAAATTTACGGTGTTGACCAAGGCCTCAACGGTCGTTTGCCATTCGGCCTCGACGTCCAAAGCCGAAACACTCCGGAATCCCGAATTGACTTCTCGAGCACCGACTTCGCTGATCCATACCACCCATTGATGGACAACGTCGACCTCAACGCCTTCCAAGGATTTGATGCAGATTCCACCGTTGCACAAGCGGTCTTGAACACCAAGTCTGTGAGCGCCAACAACGTTCCCGTTACCTGCAACGGTTATATGGAAGATGGTGGCTACTTCCAGCGACTCATTCGAGACGCTGACGACATCCAAGACACTGTGCTTGGTGTGTGCAGTTACTACTCTGGCGGAATGATCGTTTCAACCATGGACGTTTCAACTCACTCAGAGCGAGCAGACAGCTCAACCTTGCCTCTGCTCGGAAACATGCTCTCCTACCAAGTTACACCTTACCCTGAAGGGTTTGGAACGCTCGGCAACGGATTGGATTTGAAGATTAACGACCAAGTGCCAGGCATTAACCCGAGCACAGGTGGATACGAACTGCGTTACATGAAGAGTGATGCAGATTTGACCTTCTCTTACAGCACAACCACAACCGAGACCCTCCACACCGATTGGATTGTTTCTGGACCAACCTCTTGGGACGGATCAACCATGGCGACTGGAATGAGCGGTCACACCACAGAAGCCATGCCAGTCATGAACTTCTGTAAGGTCGACCTTTCTTCGGCCACAGGTTGCGCTCAAGGCGAGCAATGGACCATCACGCTCATGCTTCACGACGATGCAGGCCACTCCCGTGTCATCGAAGTCACCGTTGAGACCAACGATGTCTACGCTGATGAATACCGACCAACCGCTGAAGCCATGATTGACATGCGAGATGAATACTCTGACCTCGTTGAGTATGTTGGTACAAAGACAGTGTCCAACACAGAATGGGCCGTGAACCGAATCATCCTTGATGAAGACGGTGAAGTCACCATCCACTTTGATGCAAGCAATTCCTCTGACTTGGATGCGCTTGAAGGCAGCGGCATCGAGACCTACGAATGGAAGGTCCTCTTCGACGCTCCATACGGCGACGACTCATTCAGCCTTGACGGTCACACCTTTGAGCAAAATGCAGCAAGCGATGGTGCATGGGCTTACACCTTCCGAAACGTCACGGTCGACCCAAGCGGTACGACAGAAAACCAAATCAGAATTGAGTTGATTGTTTACGACAAGGCAGGTAAGTTCTCAGAGAAGTACCGAATGTACTTCGTTGTTGTTCCAGACGGCTTCGGGGATGAAGAACCAGTGGTTCAACTCGATGCATCACTCAACGCTTCCCGTGTTGATACCGACAGTGTGACCATCACAGGTACTGTTCTTTCAGGAGCTGAAAACGGCGATGTCTACATTGAAGCAGCGTTCGTGGAATCTGATTTCGAAGCCAGTGCAGTGGACAAGTACAACCTTGGCCTTGCAGGCGCATGGGACCGATCTGACAAGACGGGCGACACCGAAACCTTCGACCTTACTCTCTCGCTCGATGGAAAGTACACCAACAAATCTCAAAGCCAGCGAATCTTCATCAAGATTTACGAAGGCGATGATGAACGTTGGGTCACCATCAAGTGGATCGAAATCCAACTTCCAGCATGTCAGGGAACCGAAGCAAGTGCAGAAGCAATTGCAGCCGGTGGCGAGTTTATTCTCAACGCTGACGGTGAATGTGAATGGAGCGGAGCATGGACTCTTGTGGATGGAGAATGGGTTGCACCTGCTCAAACCGGTGATTCAGACGGAGCAAGTTCTGGCCTCGACATGACCACCATTGGTCTTGCAGCAGCAGGACTTCTGTTGATTGTCATCCTCAGTTTGGTGTTCCTTAGAAAAGGCGGCGCTGGCGGCGATGACACCATCAAGGACTTCGCAGCAAGTTCTGCCGGCTATGGATCTGCTCAACTTGATGCCACAGAACAATACGTTCAGCAACTCATTGCTCAGGGATACCCTGAGGAGACAGCTCGGACCTACGCTCAACAATATGCAGCTCAAGCAGCGGGTGCAGCAGCACCGGCAGCGGCAGCAGCCCCTGCGGCCGATAATGCGGTGTACCAACAGTACTACCAGCAGTTCGTTGCGCAAGGCTATGATGAAGCGACAGCGGCACAGTATGCGCAACAATACGCAGCCCAATACGCTCAGTCACAGCAATGATGCTGAGCATGCCTCAATGGCAATAGGATGAGCGTAAGCTACGCCAACCTTCCTATGAAGAGGGTGCATTGTCGACGGGTGAGCGCATAGCGCTCATACTTGTGATGGCCTTTGCCAACGCTCCCTATAGGAGTGCAATGGTTTTTTGAGCCACGAAGCGCACGAGAGAACACTTGCAATGGATGAAACTTTACTCTTCTTCATTCCATTGTTGGAAATGTTCTTCATCAGCTTCTTCGATAAATCCAAGATCCTCTAAGTGGGACTCAAAATCAGGCAGGTTGTGCTTCCAGCCACCGGGGAGCTTTGTGTTGTCTTCGATGATTTTCAGCATGCGCTCTTGCCATGCCTTTGGCTTGCGTTGCATGATGTAGACATAGAGGACCGAGGTTCGTATGTCTTCAGATATGACGACGTAACCACTCGATGCTTCGAAATTCATTGCTCGCAATAGGTTGAACGCCGGTCGGTTGACCCTCCTGAAGATGCGACGGCTGAATCGCATTCCAATCAGCACTGTGGCGAAAATCATCAAGGTCGTAAGGCAGAATCCACCCCATCCTTGTTCGACAAATCGATTTGAGAACAGGACCTCAATCAACAGAATTGGGACCGTTGTGGTCATGAAGAGAAAACTCTCGGAAACTGGAGGTTTCCTCATCTTCAGTTCGATTGCACCCCAGCCATTGTGGTGCTTTTCCCAGGGCTTGAAGAATTCTCGTTCGTCTTGCATTGAAGCAGCCATGACCATGCCGTGAAGTTGGCTAATCTTGGCGTACTGTTGCCCACTGACGTCCATGTTCTCGTCGGTGATGGCTTCGAGTCTATACCGTGCTTCTGTGTAAAGTCCCATATCGGCAAGCAGTGTGGCTTGTTCGACCAAAGGTGTTACTTCCATCGGCATGTGGTGACGGAGTTGTTGCCACCAAGCAAGTGCTTCATCGAGCAATCCGAGTTCGTCGCTCAACAAACGTCCTCCAAGGAACCACATCGCAGTTCGTGCAGGATCAATGGCGATGATCTTCTTGACTGCTGACAGCGATTGAGCTGTTTGTTTCAGAGTTGGTTTCTCACCCTTTGGAGGCAAGGCTGCCTCTGCGCATAATTGCCAAGCATCTACATGCATGGGGTCTTCTTTAACAGCAAGGCGAGCAGATTTGTAGGCTTCCTCGAGGTTTCCAAGGTCGTAGGCTTCAACTGCATCGAGGTAGTGTTCTTCAGCGCCCATTTGACACACCTTCGTCACGAATTCAATCTTCTCGATCTCGACCCATCAAATCACGAGGTGGTCGGTTGTGAGCATGCCCAGATCCTTTGCCACGAGCTTTTCGGAATTCCCGGGGTTCGCGTTGTTCACGAGGTTCACGACGAGGAGGTCGGCTGTCGCCACCACGTCGGTCATCGCCGCCCCGTCGGTCATCGCCACCTCTTCGGTCGCCACCCCGTCGGTCATTGCCACCAAATCGGTCGCCACCACGTCGGTCGCCGCTCCGCCGGTCATCGCCACCCCGTCGGTCGCCGCTCCGTCGGTCATCGCCACCTCTTCGGTCGCCACCCCGTCGGTCATCGCCACCTCTTCGGTCGCCACCCCGTCGGTCATCGCCGCCTCTTCGGTCGCCGCCCCGTCGGTCATCGCCACCTCTTCGGTCGCCACCACGTCGGTCATTGCCGCCAAATCTGCTGCCGCCATTACGGTCGCCACCACGTCGATCGTCTCGACGAGGGCGGGATTGACCGCCGCTACGGGGCAATCCACATCGGTTGCATTCCTGACGGAATGCGAAATTGGAGTTGTTGCATTGAGGGCAATCCCAGTCGTTGTCGTTGAACACTTCTCCGCCCCGTCGGTCGTTTCCTCTTCGGTCGCCACCACGTCGGTCATTGCCACCAAATCGGTCACCCCCTCTTCGGTCGTCTCTGCGAGGAGGCCGCCCTTGGCCACCGGCCTTTGGCGCTCCACACTTGTTGCATTCAGTTCGCCATGCAAAGTTGTCGTTGTGGCACTTGGGGCAATCCCAGTCGCCATCCATTCGATTATTCGATCGGTCGTTTCCTCTTCGGTCGCCACCACGTCGGTCATTGCCACCAAATCGGTCGCCACCACGTCGGTCGTCTCGGCGTTGGAATCCTCTGTTGTTTGACCGGCCACCACCGTTTCCTCTTGGTTCGCCGCATCGGTTGCATTCATCCCTGAAAGCGAAATTATTGTTGTTGCACTTGGGGCAATCCCAATCACCGCCGTTGTTTCTACGGTCATTGCGCTCAAATCGTCCACCTCGATCGTTTCGGTCAAATCGACCTCCACGGTCATTTCGGTCGAAACGTCCACCTCGATCGTTTCCACGTCGGTCGTTGCTGCGACCATTGTTTCGGTCGCCGAAGTTTCGGTCTTCCTTGACCTTCTTTGGTCGAATGTTTACTTCGATTCCAACGAGGCTTGGAATGTCGAGTTTTCTGTCGAGATGAGCAACGTGCGCAAGGGGTGCATTTGTGTTTCCAAGAACGGCGTCAACCTTGCCGATGTAATCACCAGTTGCTTGGTTGATGATGATCGATTCGAGGGCTGGGGAGGAGCCTGTAAAGGACACCAACAGGCCACCTTCGTGGCTTAACGACTCAATGGTGCCTGCAAACATGCCCTCACTCTCAACTCAATGGGCTCACCGTCCCCTCTTGAGGGTGCCGGTAGCCAAAATCACTCGTCTTTTCCTCTGCTTACAACAGCGGCCCCGAACAGAGCGACTGCCAATGTTGCCATCAGGGAGGCTGCTGGTAGGCCTTCCTCATCCACGACACCTGGTTCTGAGACAGGGTCGTCATCGGAGGCTGCATAGGGGTCTGGAACCATCACTTGCAAGGTGGTCATCGTTCCGGATTCGTCTGTGGCCACGAGGGTGATATCGTACACAGTCACAGGTGGATTTTGAGAAGAGCAAGATACGATGTTGACATCGATTTCCCAAGCGGGTCCAGATCGAACAAAGTCATTGGTGGTGCGGCCACACAAGGAGAGGGACATCTCCACTGCTTCACCATCGGGATCGAGCACCTTTCCTTGGAGTGTGAATTTGAGGTAACTTGCATCCCAAGTGGCGTTCGTGCCGTCGAGGTTTACATCTACGTCAATCACTGGAGGTGCACTCGCCTTTTGCAGTCCAAAGTCGAGCATGAAAGCGTAATCGAGCATGCCGCTCGACTGTGCTTGCCCCATGACCATCACCATGCCAGGTCCGAGACCATCCATTGGAAGGGCAAGTGTTGAAGGTGCTGTTGCAAGGGTGGCCATGCGCATTTCCCCCATTGAGTTGGATTGGTGTGCATGGGCGCTAATTGAAAGTTCGCTGACAGCACCTGTGGGAGTCACCGTAAATTCAACAGCATCGCCGGCTTCAGAAATCACTGCCTCAGCTGTGAACGGCTGTGCAAAGGACCAGTTACGTGTCTCAACAGATGTCGCACCGAATGGATCGACGACGCTGCATTCTGCATTCACGGACTCGTCGGCAGCGGGTGCATCTGGTCCGTCTAAGAACAGGGCACCGTCTTCTGTTAATCCAGCGGTCCACAGGTCGGATGGCGTTTGCTCACCGAAGTCACAATCCAAGGCCCAACCGCTGTCATCGGTGGCCCAGGCTGCAGTGATTTCGCCGTCAACAAGGGTTCGGGTGCCGACGGTGTATGGAATCACCGTCCCATCAACAGGGGCGTCAGCAGTCCATTCTGGAATTTCGTTTGTTTCCGGTGCTTGAGTTGTGAAATCAAGGAACAAATTTCGAATGATCGGGTATTCGCTTGCCATGTAACTGACTTCTTGAGTGACTCGAAGTCGACCATCGGGGAGGTACTCTGCCACTGGTGCGGGCATGGCTGTACTTTCTTGATTATCGTCTTGAATTGAGGAGTTGACCATGCGCAAGCCTTGGAGTTGAGGGAAGGTCAGCACGAGCCCAGCGCTGCTCATGTTTGTTACATTGAGGGCCAGCGTGAAGTTTGACGAGCCGCTGTTTGGTAGTTGGTCAAAGCGAACATTGTGGGTTTCATCTTCCTTGGTGAACATGAGGATTTGAAGATCATCAGTGATGGTGACTGGCACTTCCTTGCAGTCTGACGAAGCAAGCAAGTCTTGACAATCTCGCTCTTCTGCATGGTTTTCGGGTACCAAGTTCACCTCGTCGAGAGCGATGCCATCTTTGACGAATTCGAGGTCGTTCCAGTCGACGCCGCCGCGATGTGGCAGCCCTTCACGGATTCCGATTCGCGTGTCCATGTCGGCGATGCACTCAGGGCCAATCGCTCGGACAGCTTCACGCTCGTCCGTGCTCATCCATGAGTTGTTGCCGCCTGGCGTGCCATCGAACAGTTCGTCGAGGTTCTCACGAACCGTGGCCGAGTTGCTTCCGTTGACATATGCAACGGCACTCATTTGCGCCGTTGCCCAATCATCGCCGAGGAGGATGTCGAACGAGGCATAATTGTAGTCAAAAAGATCCTCGAATTTGTAACCTGTACAATCCACATCGAGGGAGCCTTGGCGGGCACTTGTTTGGGAATCTGAGTTACTGTCTTCGAACGAAGGGGAGGTCACAAAGGATGATGATGCCATGAACAAAAACAAGATCACGATTGTCAATGCGGTGGCGGTCTGGGCGAAACGAGGTCTGGCCATGCTTTCTGCGGTGTCGTCTTGTCTCAAAGAGACTTCGCCTCCAAAGCAGGTCTCGCATTGGACTCTTTGACCCCCAAAGGTCACCCATTATGGTTGGAGTTGATTCATTCTCCGAACGAACCACCACGTCGGGAGAACAGTCCATACAATCGCCATTGCCCATGATTGCCAGCCGGCAATACCTCGGTCAATTTCGATGAGTCGTGTTTCCAGAAGGTGATGGTACACTCCATTTGGTGAGAGCAAATCCAAAGCACCTTCCAGCGCAAGCCATTGGGCATCATTTTGCTCGCCAATGCTCACCCCAGAAGCATAGGCCACCATCGTGGTCACCAATGCCCAAAGGAATGTGAAGAGGAACCACATGCCAACACCAAAGGCAATCGCAGTACCTTGGTCTTTTGTTCTTGATGATGCCAGAAGTGTGAACACAACATACCAGTACAGGATGAGTGCAGTTGCTGCCAAATGAACGCTGAGATCGGCTATTGATGCCCACTCGCCGAGCCGATATCGAATGACGCAGATGGATGCAAGGATGAGCAATGCTACAGGTACGAAGATGGCTTGCCACGTCCCGAGGAGAAGAGCCAGTGCTTGATGCGTGCGAGGCATTGGTTGGGCAAGTCGTAGTTCGAACACACCACTTGCCCGATCCTTGCTGACTCCATCAAACGCCAGCAATACGGCGCACATCGTTGCACCAAAAACAACGCCGAGACTTGCATAGAACAGCACCTCCATCGGTTCATCCGGTTGGTGACCGCCTGGCAAAATGATGTTCGGGTCAGAGAAACCCCACGCCATTCCAGGTAGGAAGAGGACCAAAATAGGCAGCATAATCAGAGTTCGAGTCGATTGTATTCTGCCCCTAAACACTCGATTCGAAAGAGCTAGAATTCGCTGTAGGTCGTTCACTCTTCCTCACCACCAATCCGTCGATGAGGGAGCAAGGATGGTGAAGCGATGTCGAGCCCGATTTCATCGATTTCCATGCCAGTTGCTGCGCAGAGCATCTCAACGATTCCAGGATGTTTTGGTGTCCATGTTTGCAGAGCAATGCCTCGTTCGATGAACGCTTCAATGGAAGCAGTTCCGTCATCAACCAAATCCACTGACCAACCGCCATCTGTGTCCACCGGCTCCCCTTGTATGGCAGTGCACCACGAGACATCGGGCAAGGTTCCGTGCCCTGTGACGATGATTTTGGAGTTCAAACCGAGTGATTCGGCCATGACATCAAGTCGGTCACAGGCAAGCAATTGGCCACGATGCATCAAGGCGATGCGGTCTGTAATTTCCTGCAACCCTGCAACTTGATGCGAGGAGATGACAATGGCGACGCCTTTGTGTTTCAATTGATGGAGTAATTTCACAAAGGCTGCTGCTGCAACCGGGTCAAGCCCATTGAGTGGTTCATCAAGCAGGAGATACTTTGGAGAGCCGAGCAATGATGCTGCAAGTGTCAAGCGTTGTCGCATGCCTTGACTGAGCCCGGAGAGTGGCCCCTCCATCCGGCTTGAGAGACCTACCAGTTTCAGCAATCCATCGACCTTTTTTTGTTCAATGCCCCGCATCTCGGCAAGTTCCATCAAGGCATCATGCACCGATTGTGTTCCTTGCCATCTCACTTGTTCAGGCATGTGGCCAACGAGGGATCTCAGTTCGTTTGTTTCCAAGGGGATGCGTTCGTTAGGGGTGATGTGGACCAACTGGCCACCTTGAATCGGGAGGATGCCTGCGATCGTACGAAGAAGCGTTGTTTTACCAGCACCATTTGGGCCCACCAGGCCAAGAATCTGTCCCGGTTGAAGCCTCAACGAGACCTCGAATACACCGGGCCCGAATCGCTTTTTCCATGGGCGAAGGGGAGCGGGTGCGCTGACCATGTGACGAAAGGTCACAGCATCGAGTTCCAAAGCCGCCCCCTCCATGAGACGGCCTAGAGGTCATGGCTTGACAATATACCGTTCAAATGACATGTGCACCCCAATGCTCTTCACCATCGAGGAATTACAGGAACCATGAGCCAACTTTGGAACCTTGTTCCAACCATTTTGGTTCTTACAGGGCTCTACATTGCGGTTTGGTGGCTTCGCCGACCGCTTGAGGCAGAAGATCCTCAACGCCCCATCCGCCTACTTTTGGGACCGCTTGGTATCCATGCAGCTCTAAGCGGCCTCCTCTTGTTGTGGCTCATTCCATGGGGGATTTTGCTTGTAATGCCGTTGATTCTCCTTCTTTCAGTTTTGAGTCCAGCGGGTCGCGAAGATTGGCGCGAACACAAAAAAACCAGAGGCGTCTTGTGCGTTTCTCTTGTTCTCATGGTGTTGCTCGGTGGGTGCGTGCCAGTTCAGCAACCCGTTGCTCCAGAGTCTTGGGGGGAGCCACTGTTGAAGGAAAATCCAAACGCTCCATTGTACCCAGCCAGTGAGCAATACACTTGGCTCATGCTTCCCGATGAAGCCGGTTTTGAGGTCGAAATAGTTCAATCAATCAGCATGCGGCTGCCTTACCAGTACGGTGTTTGGGGGGCGGCGTCATCGGCGCTTGACCTCGCATCAATTTTTGGAATGGAAAGTGAGCGCATGCGTCAAGCCATCGAATTACTGGATCAACAAACGGCAGGGCCTTCACTCGATCCTGAGCAAATGACGCTTGTCAGCGTCTCAGCGGAGGAGAGCCACCGATATGCCTCAACCTCGGCAGGTGTCGACGAACGTGTCGAGATGCGTATCTATGAGTTACGAAGCCTCCTGAGTACCTCGGAAGATGGCACTCGCGTCGGCGAGGTTTTGTGTGTGGCAAAGGCGAACTTCGGGGGTGAATTGCAAGTGTTGGTGATCGTGCGACCGCTTCTACACCCTGGTTTGTCTTCCGACCGATATGCCGAATCCCTTGTCTTGGAATGGCTGGCGGCGTGAAGTCGAGGAATGCGCCTGTTTTTTATCCGAATTTGTAATTTTTAGGGCGACCTAAACTATATGTATGGCTGACTTTTAGGGCGACCTAAACCGGAGTGCTTGGAATGGATCACAAAATTGCAAAAACCCTGATAATGACCCTCTTAATTGGAACGACCACACTTGCCGGGTGTCTTGGAGCAGGGGACGAGTCTGATAATTCCGACCTCGAATCTCTGGTGATTGCCTTCAGCATCAAAGACGATTACACAAACGTCGATGAAAACCCTCAGAAGTTTGCGGATTACCTTGGCGATGCACTCAACATGGATGTCTCCCTCTATCCAATTGACTCTGAAGGGGCCGCCCTTCAAGCACTGCGCTTCGGTAATGCCGACATTGCATTCATGGATGGCGGTGCCGCGTGGGTCGGATGGCAACAATACGGCCTCGAAGCACTCGCAGCTGATCAAAAATCAGACGGGCGAACTTACTACAGCGCTCATGCTGTTGTTCTCAAAGATTCAGAAATTGCCGCAGCCCATCTTGACGATGATCCAAGCACTGACCCATTCTCGTTGATGGCTGGAAAAACCTCGTGCCACACAGGATGGCTAAAATCCGCAGGCATGCTCTTACCGATGGGATTCTTGATTGGAAACGGATATGCAAATGTTATCGGTGATGCAAATGATGTGGAGTCCCTCCGAACCACCATCACCAATTTCTTCAATGAAGATGCGAGCATTCCAGATTCAGGTACGCCGTACTACTCCTACAGTGGTGCAGTCAAGTGTTTGTCAGAAGGCGTGGGCGATGTTGCGTTTGCAAAGGATTCAACGATCAACGCCTATTGTGGCAACGAAGATGCATCCGCCAATGAAGCCTGGTGCCTTCCAGAATCGGATTACATCCTGCTTCCATCCTACGGCAACGCCCCTTCCCACCCAGTGATGTACAACCCTCAGACCTCAGATTCAGTCACCATGAACCTCGTGCAAGCGGCATTGGTCGACATGGTAAACACGGATGAAGGCAAGTCGATTCTGGAAAACGTACTCAACACACCAGCAATCTCTGCCACCACTGCATCCGAACACCTCGCATCCTACGGGAACCTCATCGAAGATGTCCCCGGCATCTCGACGTACTTCGATTCAAAGTACGAAATCACGGAGTGAATCAAACCTCTTTCATGACAACATCGTCGGCGGAGCAATCCAGTCGCCTCACCCAATCGGAGGGGTTGCTTCGTCGGCACTCTGGTGGCTTTCTATGACTCAAATTAGACATCATCACCGTGGCGGAGTGGCTGATACGGCCCAACCGTTTGAAAAAGACCTGCTTGCACGGCTGGCTGAGGGGATGCTATGAGCAACGAGGCCATCCTTTCATTGAACGACCTTGTCATCGGCTATGGTGATCCACTTTCGGAGCCAATATCTCTCGAGGTGAAACCCGGAGAAATTATTGCGATCCTCGGTCCGTCTGGTATTGGAAAAACAACCCTCATACGAACCATAGCAGGTCTTGTTCGACCCCTCAGTGGCTCCTTTGACCTACATTTAGAACGCCGAGGTGGTCTTGGTTATATTCCTCAAAGACTGGGTCTTGTTCGACATGCAACCGTTGCGCACAATGTCTCGTTAGGGGCTCGTGTGAACATACCATGGTCGAAGAAGATGTTCCAAGAGCGCAAAGAACGGACGTATGAGGCCATTCGCACGCTTGGGATCGAAGACAAGGCCACCGAACCTGTCCGGAGATTGTCTGGCGGTCAGCAACGTCGCGTCGCAACCGCTCGAACCCTTGCTCAACGCCCTCAATTGATGCTCGCTGATGAATTCCTTGGCGAACTTGATCAGACCAATGTGGACATTGTCCTTGGTGCCGTGGGGGAACTGGTCGAAAATGGCACGGCCATCGTCATGGTTGAACACCATGAAGACAATGCGAAGAATTTCGCAACTCGCATTTGGGAAATTAAGGAAAAACAATTCTACGATCTGACCATCGAAGAATGGATTGAACAGACCTCCAAGGGGGAAGAGGAATGAAGTACCGTTTGTTTGGTATCCTGGTTGTTCTCTTTTTCTTAGCATGGCGCACGCTTGACGGTCTTGTCGAAGGCGACTGGGGTCGCCTTGAAGGGGGCTTGTCCAACCTCGGCGTGTTCTTCCGTGAAAGCTTGTGGCCACCGAATTGGAGCGTGCTCGAAGCCCGCTCCTACCCTGTATGTGAAGAGGACATTGAATTCTTTTGTTCGGTTGGCTATCTCGGCATGATGGAGACGCTGAAAATTGCGTTTGTGTCAACCATCCTCGGATTCGTGGGTGCAATCTCCCTCTCCTCCCTTGCTGCTCGCAACTTGATGCCAATATGGGTCGCTGTACCTGTCCGTATCTTCCTCTCCGCAGTACGCAGTTTACCGAGCCTCATATGGGCCATCCTCTTCGTGATTGTCATCGGCTTTGGTCCCCTTTCTGGGGTGTTGGCGATGACCTTCTACACGGTTGGCTACCTCGGTAAATTGCAGTACGAAGTGTTCGAAGGCATGGCCAACGATCCGCTTGAAGCTGGGCGGGCAATGGGCTTGAGCCGCCCAAGTATTTTGTTGAACATCGTGATTCCAGAAAATGGAAATCATCTCTTGAGTCAATTGATGTTCATGTTCGAATACAACGTTCGACATGGAACCGTCATCGGAATTGTGGGCGCTGGTGGGATTGGTTACTACATCAGCACGTACCTGAAATTTTTACAATACGACAAGGTGTTTGCCTTGCTCATCTTGATTTTCATCGTTGTCGTTCTGATCGATTTGTTATCACTTGCCGTTCGTTCCTTCGTCAATGAAGAAGGCGATGTGCGAAAACCAACATGGTTGAACATGCTCATCCAAGCACGAAAGCAAGATTGAGATTCAGAAGGCTGGCTTCACTCAGCTGCGATGTGCAAAGAGCCATCTTTGTAGAACACTTGAATCCGATCCGGGACCTTTCGGGTGAGCGCAGCAACCGCTTCGTAGACTTCGTCTTGCTTAACCTTGAACGAGCGCGCAGCCTTTGCCGTCGACCATGGCACATTTTCAAAATCAGACTGGCGAATCCATTCGAAGATACGTGCTTCAAGCTCACTCAGTTCTTCCGCCATGGTGCGACCAAGGGCCCATAGACGAAAAGAACACCGATGGTCTGATGCTGCAAAAAAGAACTACTTCAGTGCAAAGCGACCATGCGTCGGCAGCATTCTTCTGCGTCGATGTAGCCATCCAACAGTGTGTTCAGCGCCTTTGTGAATGGGATTTGAATTTGCAGTGCCTCAGCTCTTTCGCCGAACATACGTGCGGCTCGGACGCCTTCGGCAACCATGTGCATTTCCTCAAGGGCTTGTTCAAGTGTGAGACCTGTGCCCAATTTTTCACCCATTGATCTGTTCCGCCCATGAGGCGATGTAGCCGTCACATAGAGGTCGCCCAAACCAGCGGGGCCAAACGCCACTTCTGCCCGTGCGCCAAGTTTTGGAAGAAGGAGGCACCCTTCTTTGAATCCAGCCATGAAAATAGCAGCCTTTAGGTTGTCACCGCCGAGGCTACCAACTTGTTTGAGGCCGTCAACCAAGCCGCAAGCAAGCGCTACGACATTTTTGAACGCCCCCCACAGTTCAGCACCCGCTGGATCTGCAGCAGGATGGAGGATGAAGGTTTGAGTGGTTAATGTGGAGGCAAGGTGTTGCGCAACAGACACATCCTCGCTGGCAACGAGCGCCGTTGTCATTACGCCACCTGCTGCCTCAGGTGCGATGGTTGGTCCGGTGACCACAGCAAGTGGGTTGTTTTTATCAGCAGCCTTCAGTTTTTCATGAATTGCTTGAGAGATGAGTTGGCTTCCCGGTGCGAGCCCCTTTGCTAGGTCCAACAAAACATGACCAGGCCTGAGGTGCGGAATGATTTGTTCCACGACATCGAGAATAACAGAGGATGGGACAGCAAGAACAACGATTTCAACGCCGTCGAGGGCTTCTTCGACATGCATGGTTGCTTCCATCCCCTCAACTGGATGATCTGGAAGGTATTTTTCGTTCACACCATTCATGGTGATTGACTCGTACACTTCCTGTTCGATGGTCCATCCTTTGACATGATGTCCATCCGCCAACCACATTCGTGCAATCGCAGTGCCCCAATTTCCAAGTCCGAGAATTGCAATGTGTGCCATGGTGAACATACCCAACGCGGTCCACTTCATTTATCTTGATTCCCTCGATATTTGAAGCCACGACTGTGGTTTCCGAGGGTTGTGCAGAACAGCCGTTGAATCAGAACAAGTCATCGTCTTCTTCTTCGAAGTCGAACACATCATCGTTTTTCTCTACGGTCTTTGCTTTTGCCTTGGATGCCTTCTTTGTCTTTTTCTTCGCCGGCTTTTCTTCCTTGGCAGGTGCTTCCTCAGAGGCAGCTTCCTGTTCAGATGCAGGTTTTTCTTCGGTTGCAGTGTCTGCAGGTTTTGCAGTTGGTTGAGCGTTAGGTCGGAGGGCTGCTTGTTGTGCTTCCTTGGCGGCGAGTGCAGCCGGCGTGGTTCCTGTTTGAGCCGCCAAAGCACGTCGACGGTTCTCTCGGGCCTTGCGTTCGAGTTGACGATGTCGTGATTTTTCGATGCTTTGGAGCATGTACATGGCGTCGTGTTCAAGCAACGGCGAGTCGGAGATGAGGGTGATGTCCAACCATCCGCCGTCTTCAACAATGAATTCTGCCAGTGGTTCGAAGTTCAAATCCGATTTCTTGATCTGGGTGTAATGCATTGCGTTGCCAGTTCGGTGTTCCACACCGGAGAAGTGACAGTAGAATTCCTTGGTTCCAATTGTTTCTCGAACTTGATCAAACAATTCTCCGTAGTCTTCCGAGGTTCGCATTTTACCGTGGCCTCGTGCGTGGATGTGAGCGATGTTGAGCACAGGGATGGTGCCTTCGACGTGGTTCACCACTTCGAGGACTTCTTCGAGGCTGCCCCACAATTCTTGGCGGCCAGATGTCTCGATACCAATCTTGGATGGTGTTCCATCTTTGATCCAAGGGAATACAGGGAATTCGTCTTCATCATCATGCCAAATCTCAGCAACTCGATCCACAACGCCTGCGAACACATTGGCCACTTGTTCATTCGCTGCCGAGCCTGGGCTCATGCCGCCGTAGTGTCCTGCGTGGAGGGTGATGTGGCGAGCATTGATGGTTCGAGCGGCTTGGAGCGTTGATTCGATCTTGGCAAGGGAGCGGCCTCGCTCAACTCGATTGCCGAGCAATTCAGAGTAGTAAGGACCGTTAATGTTCATTTCAAATTCGGTCTTGTTGGCCAAGACACCTGCTTGCCAGTATTGTTCAAAGTGGTTTGGGGCCACCATGCGAACGGTTTGAACTTCCATTGTTTCAAGTCCAAGAGAGATGATGTCGTCCATTCCTTCGACGATTGTACGCCCTTTGCATGACAATGGCACGCCTGCGGGTCCGAGTTTTACTGGCATATTTGGCATCCCCGCAGGTTCAAGCCAAGGGACATCCTATGATAATCCCTTTCCGTTGGCTGTCCGCAAAATCATGTGATTTTTGCGCTTCTGCTGATGGTGAATGCATACGACCCTTCATGAACTCCTCCCGTACGCCATCAACCATGGACAGCGGAGTGCAAGCTGCGGTAGATGCGTTCAAAAACGGTCGACCTGTCTGCCTTTTTGACTCAGAAAAGCGTGAAGGAGAAACCGATCTTTTATTTCCAGGTCAGTGCGCCGAGCCGAAAACTATGAGGCAACTCCGCTTGGACTGCGGTGGTTTGCTGTTTTTGGCAATTGGTCACGATGTTGGCGAGCGTTTTTCGCTCCCTTTCCTGCAAGATCTTCACACGCACCCAGCCCTTGTCCAAGAGCACAGCGTTCTCACTCAACTCGTTACGAACGACCTACGCTATGATGCCCGCTCAGCCTTCACCCTCTCCCTCAACCATCGGGATACCTACACGGGCATTACCGACCATGACCGTGCCTTAACCACTCGGCGCTTTGCAGAACTCACGGAAGAATTGATTCAAGCAGAAATCAGTGGTGAGGTCGCTCAAATCGCCCTCGGTAAAGAATTCAGGACGCCAGGCCACATACCAGTGTGCAGAGAGACTGAAGGCGGCCTTGCTCGAAGGCAAGGGCACACAGAACTCGCAGTTGGACTCGCTCGACTCGCTGGCATGACCCCCGTTGTTATCGGCGCTGAGATGTTGCAACCAGATGGCGACCAAGCCCTGTCGGTCAGCGACGCTCGTGCGTGGGCGAAGGAGCGAGGCATTCCTTTCCTTGAAGGGGCCCAACTCATCGAAGCCTTGGAGATTTGAAACGGCCGGTAGAACCTTGAGCAAGACCGGATTGTCAAGATTAGGTGGGGTTATGAAGCGCGTGATGGCTGTTGGTGTGTTTGACCTCCTGCATGCGGGTCACCTGCATTACATGGAACAGGCCAAAGCCCTCGGCGACCATCTCACGGTTGTCGTGGCCCACGACGATACGGTTCGCAAGCGAAAGCATGAGCCGGTTACCGGACAAGACCTCCGACTGCGCATGGTTCAAGGCCTGAAACCAGTTGACCACGCCGTGGTTGGAAACCCTCCTAATATGCCGATTTTCGACATTCTTCCAATCATCAATCCCGATATCATTGCGCTGGGCTATGATCAAGAACATGCAGAGGATCGAATTCGCATCCAGCTCAATGAACTTGGTTACGAACACATCGAGGTGACACGTGTCGAAGGCCTGTCTGAAGATTTGGACGGGACTCGCAAGATCATCGCTCGTATATTGGAACGGGCGGCAGGAAAGGAGGCTTGACCATGTTTACCGGAATTGTGCAAGGCAAAGGGACGCTTGTCAACCTGGTAAAAGGTGAGCATGTTCATACACTGACCGTGCAACTTCCGGATGCCTCTGGTTTGCTTCGAGGTGCAAGCGTGGCGCTCAATGGCGTGTGCTTGACCGCAACAGACATTTCCGAAACGGGGGTCGCTTTCGATGTCATTCCAGAAACCTTGCAACGAACCACCCTTGGAACCCTCGAAGTTGGCGACGAAGTCAATGTTGAACGCTCGCTAAAAATGGGTGATGAACTCGGTGGCCATCTTCTCTCAGGTCATATCATGGATGTGGCTTTAATTGAGGATGTTGCCCATGTTGGGGGAGGCGTCGACCTCAGGTTCAATGCACCCGCTTCCTTGATGAAATACATCCATGAAAAGGGATACATCGGCTTGAACGGAGCCTCGCTTACCATCGGTGAAGTCAGCGGTCAATCGTTCAACATTCATTTGATTCCTGAAACGCTTCGTTTGACGACGTTTGGCACTTCCTCCAAAGGGGATATTGTGAACGTCGAAATTGATTCAATGACGCAGACAGTGGTGGCCACTGTTGAGCGGATGATGGGGCAGAATACCTGAGGTGACAAGAGTGGGAAAAAGCATAGGCATCGTATGTGGTTCATTTCACAAGACAGAAGTTGAGCAAATGCTTGCGTTCGCTACTGATGAAGCAACAAAACTTGGCATGAACATCGGTCCAGTGGTATGGGTTCCAGGGGCAATGGAGGTACCACTTGCAATCGACCGACTTCTGTCAAACGAAGAAGTGGAGGGCGCTGCTTGCTTGGGGATCATCGAAAAAGGTCAAACTCAGCATGGACTTGCAATGGGACAAGCAGTCATCAAAACCCTCATCGATTTACAACTCAAGTACAACAAACCAGTTGGCCTTGGGATCATCGGGCCTGGTGCAGAACCTCGCCACATCGCTCCTCGAATCGAACCTCATGCACGAGCGGCCATTAGTGCCCTTGTTTGAGTTGGATGCTGCCAAAGGTCACGGGCGAACCTTCAAACACCCCCTTGCGCCAAGGGTGAGATGGAGAAGACCATGTCCGAAGTGCACAATGTCATCATCATCGGCTCAGGCCCAGCAGGATACACAGCAGGCCTTTACGCAGCCCGAGCCATGCTCAAACCACTCATGTTTGCAGGTTACTTATCCGGTGGTCAGTTGATGCTTACTTCCGACATTGAGAACTTCCCAGGCTACCCAAAGGGCATCGGAGGACCTGAGATGATGATGGAACTTCGAGAACAAGCTGAGCGATTCGGTTTGGAAATTCATGACCAAAATGTGGAGTCTGTCGACCTTTCCGAACGGCCGTACAAAGTGGTTGTCGAGGGTGAAACATTCCTCGCTCACTCATTGATTGTCTGCACTGGTGCTGAATCCATTTGGCTCAACAAGCCTGGCGAAGAGGCACAAAAGGGCCGCGGCATCTCGACTTGCGCCACATGCGATGGAGCTTTCTTCCGTGATGAAGAAGTCATGGTGGTCGGCGGCGGCGATTCCGCTTGTGAAGAGGCGACCTTCCTCACCCGGTTTGCTTCCAAAGTGACCCTTGTGCACCGAAGGGATGTGTTCAAAGCCTCCACGATTATGTACGAAAGGGCTGCAAACCACGAAAAAATCGAAATCAAAACCTTCCGTCAGGTGCAATCCTGGCTGTCGGATGAAAAAGGGTTGACCGGTGCAGTTCTCGAAGATCCACGTGATGGGAGTACCGAGACCATTTCAGTCACAGGTGCGTTCATTGCGATCGGCCACAAACCAATCACTGGCTTCCTCGGCGGTCAAGTCGAAACCGATGGCGAAGGATATATTGTCCACAAGCAGCACACGATGACTTCTGTTGAGGGTGTCTTTGCAGCAGGTGACGTGGTTGACACACGATACAAGCAAGCCATCACAGCAGCAGGTATGGGCTGCCAAGCCGCTATGGATGTTGAGAAGTGGCTCGAAGACAACCATCTCTAAAGTCGCAGTTCAATTTATTGCTTGTTACCCACTGCGGGGTGCATGCAACCTGGTCAGCAACCTCCGCAAGGCTTCCAATGGGACTCGGCAGGTCAACAACAAACCGCCCCTGCTGAACAAATGTTGCAAGGATCTCCTAACATGTTGCAGGGTGCTCCACAATCAATGATGGGGAACAACGCATACGGTCAACAGCAGATGATGATGCAACAACCATCGACCAACGCAACAGCCGCCCTTGTCATCTCGCTCTTATCTTTGGTAGGAGGGTTCGTGTTTTTCCTTCCATTTTTCCTTGCCCCTGTCTCCCTTCTTATGGCGAACAGTTCTTTGAAAACCACATCAATGCATCCCGGCCATTCAGACCATGGAATTGCACGGGCAGCTCAGATTATTTCTGGAATTATCACAGGATTTATGGCCGTCGGCTTGGTTATTTTCGCTCTGTTTATTGGTCTTTTAATGACACAAGGCTTTTGATGCGATTCTTATGACCACTGAAGATCGCTATGCCCGCCATTTGGCGCTTCCGGGGGTTGGGTCGGCTGGCCAGAAAAAGTTGGCAGAATCGAACGTATTAGTCATCGGTGCTGGCGGGCTTGGGAGTCCTGTGTTGCTCTATCTTGCTGCTGCGGGCGTCGGCCGAATCGGCATCGTGGATGACGATATCGTTTCGCTCTCCAATCTTCAACGCCAAGTGATTCATTCGTCAGCCCATCTTGGTGAAAAGAAAGTTCACTCTGCCAAACGACGAATCAATGAACTCAATGATGATGTGGATGTTGTTGTCTATGATGCGCGGTTCACGCCTAAAAACGCCCTTGAGATTTTGAATCAAGGGTGGGATGTTGTTGTTGATGGGTGCGATAATCTCCCGACACGTTATCTTGTTGACGATGCGTGTTCGCTGGTCGACTTGCCTTGGGTGTATGGTTCTATATATCGCTTTGAAGGCCAAGTAAGCGTCTTCAATTCCAATGGAGGTCCCTGCTACAGAGATCTTTTTCCAACAGCTCCGCCCGCAGAAAGCGTCCCTTCTTGTTCAGAAGGTGGCGTGCTTGGTGTTTTACCAGGTGTCATTGGCTCGCTTCAAGCCAATGAAGCATTGAAACTGATAATCGGCTTTGGCGAACCCTTAATCGGCCGATTGTTGCTGTACGATGCTGAGTCCATGAAGTTCAATGAACTCACCTTTGGGCGAGACGAGGATCGAGCCCCCATCACATCGCTGAATGATGTTTCTGCAATGTTTGCAGAACCACAATGGTGCATTGTCGCCGATCCCAGGCGCACAGTTGAAGAGGGAGATGCCCCCACCATCGGAATAATGTTCCAAAGCATCTCGATGGCTAACTTTATTTCGAAAAGAACGGATGGATGGTCTCCATTTATCCTCGATGTACGTTCGCTTATGGAGTTCCAGCAAGGGCATGTTGCTTCGTGCGATCATCAGGTGGCCCATGATTCGGTGGTTTCTTCGATCGCCCAACTGCCAACAGACAACGATATTGTCGTGCACTGCAAGAGCGGCATGCGATCCCAAATCGCGGCCATGCTCTTGATTCAAGCAGGTATGGATGGCTCCAAACTCTACAACCTCGAGGGCGGCATTCTCGCATGGCAATCTGCTCTACCTGAAGAAATCGTTCAATGAGTGGATGTTGCGTTTCTCTTCTTCTCGATGAACCAGCATTGCTTGGGTTGAATCAAGCGTGAGGTTCAAGACTCAATTGCGCCCCCTGTAAACGAAAGGGGGGAGAACATGGCCAAGGTAATCGTCGCAGATGAGAATGAAGGACGAAGGGGCCTTTTGGCTAACACCCTCGAACGCGAAGGTTTTGAAATCACCCGTGCGGGAACCCTGCGTCAAGCCGAAGGCACTGCTTTAGCCATCATGCCGGAAGTGGTGCTGATTGACAGTGAATGGAAAAACGGGGATGCAATTGACGCGTCTCAAAGGCTCATGTCTGACCCCGAATTTGCGTTCAAGTGCCGCATTGTCATTCTGTCGAGAAACACAAGCCAAGAGTACCTTGTTGGCGCAGCTCAAGCAGGTGTTGCTGAAGTAATGGGCAAGCCAATCGACATGTCTGCACTTGTGGACCAACTCCACCGCCACACTCGCAAGCAATTCGTTCCGCCTCCAGCAGAAGTCAACACTGGGGGTGGCACCGGCGGAACATTCGATGTATCCATGACCATGGGCGACAGCAAGTGGGCACTTCCCATGCTCAAAGGATTGGTTGGACCTGAGAAAATTGACAGCGGATTCATCAATGAAATTCTGGGGCAGATGGGAGAAGAAGGCCTTGAAGTCAACGAGGAATTGGATCCCTCTACAATGTCTGCGATGCTCCGTCTCGCCCTCAACAAGTTAGTCGGTGAAACAGACGGGCAAGCAGATGCTACGCAAAAGGGACCATCTTTTTCAGACCTCAAACGCAGCGATTCACTTGGGAAAGGCAAAGCGAACGCCCCCCTTGCAGCGATGAACCAAGGATTCAAATCTTCGATGGAAGATATTTTGGAGGCGCAAGCCCAAGGGCTCGCTCAAGAAGTCGAAGATGCAATGGATGGTATCCTCGATGAATCTCCTGACCTGATTACGATTCATCAAGAAAGCACGATGACGCTGATTGATCCAGAAGTTCTCAAATTGACGCGGCTAACCACAGAGTTTGTTTCAGATCTCATGTGGAACCTTGGACGCCCTGGAGCCGTTTCTGACATCACGCTCATGACTCAGGTGGAAGATGCTGCCCAGATGCTCCAAGATGTCCTCGAGTCATTGCCTGCGGCGGAGGAAGAGGAATGAAAACCCTCGCCTCAATACCAAAGCCTGCAGAGATGCAATTGATTGACGGAAAGGACAGTTTACAACAAATGAGGGAACATCAACCGCTTCTGTACCGTTGGCGTGCATTATTTGGTGTTGTGATTTTGGTTTCGTGTGCGCTTGCTGGTTACCTTTTGTTTCAAGACGCTGTTTCGATCATTGGCTGGTTTGAGGACGTGGGTCCTATGGGGCCAGTTTTCTATGCATTGGCTGTCGCCTTGAGCATTGTCTTGTTGATTCCTTCTCCCTTGCTCAAAGTTGCTTCAGGAGCCATCTTTCCATTCTGGATTGCAACCCTCGTCAATTATGCAGCCTCTTTAATTGGAGGCATGGTGGCATTTTTGCTTGGAAGGTGGTTGTTCCGAGATACCATCCAAGCGTCGATTTCCACTGATAAGAAGATGAAACGAGTTGAAAAGGCGTTGGCAGGTGATGCCATGCGAATCTCGATTTTGGTTCGGCTTTCTCCATTGATTCCAGATGAATGGCTGAACTACATGATGTCCGCAGGCCCAGTTTCGCTCCGAGTGTTCACACTTTCGAATGCAACGAGCATTGTGTATTCAATCGCTTATGCCTATTACGGCCATGTGCTCGGAAGTTTCGCCCTCAATCGAAGCGCGCTTCAAGAAGTTCAAACTTCGCCCACTGGAGGCGCTTTACTCGTCTTCGGTATCCTTGCCTCGGTCCTTGCAACGGTCTACATCACTCGAGCTTCAATGGCTGCTTTGAGCGGTGCTTTGGAGCAAGAAAGCGAAGAACCCAGTCAATTGTGACCAGATAATCCGGCCGCTGGTTTTGTATTCGTGTGTCGATTGGGCGATGCATGAGCCAAGGGGACTTACCGGCGATACACGGTTCAGAATGGAGGGCAAGCGCACCGCTTACCTTTACGCAACCCCTGCTAGCCGACGCCGCAAGAACCGAGGTATTGCGCTTTGTTGCTCAACGTCACGACGGTCATTTATTCCTCGTTGCAAATGTGTGGGATGTCTTGGTTGAAAACGAACCTGCGCAGTTTGAGGGTGAGTCTTGGCACACGTTTACGACTCGCTTCATCGAGGCAGTCCACCGAGGGCTTCAGGCACAAATTCAGGCAAAAATGGGTCAGGATGAAGGCGTCGAGGTCATCCCTCGCCGAACCATGGATGTGTTCCTTGATCGCCGTGCTCAACACTTCCTTGTGGATTTACGTCTGACCTTCCGAAGGTTAGCGCATTACATGGCAGTGGGCATCGGCCAGCGTCTTGAATGGCAACGGACCATGACCCGCACCCGAAAACTCGATGCTCATCTCAAAACAATCTACGCAGAAGGCATGGCGACCCCTGATGGGGGGTCCTTCGGAGGCAAAGGCTTCCGCTCCACATGGCAAGAGGGCGTTGTTGCTGTGGCAACAGCCCTTCACCGGCAGCCGGATGCTCCACGAGACGCAATCCCAGGAAAAGGATACGACGGCGACTTAGTGGCGCCAATGATTCGGGACATTGGGCTCGGTCTTGCCATGGGCGACACGCCATTGGACGTCATGGCTGCGAACCTCGGAAAAGCCGGTTCAAATCAAAACGGTGGTTGGGACGGCGCAGGCGGTCGAGATTTGCACGTTGGTGCCTGGCACGTCGGGGTCTTACCACCCACTGCTCCTCTTCCGATTGCAAGCGTAACCATGACCGGACTTGCCTTCGCTGCTTGGCGCCAGAACCTTGACCGCTTCCATGTTGCTTGTATTGGCGAAGGGACTTCTTCGTCTGGTGAATTTTGGGAAGCGATGAACCTCGCTGGAGCGCGTGGTTTGCCGATTTGTTACATCCTTCAAAACAATCAAATCGCTCTTGATACCCCCCCAGCAAAACAATCTGGCGTAGAGGTATGGGCAGACAAAGCAGTCGCAATGGGCTTCCCAGCATGGACCATCGATGGTTCGGACCCAGCCGCTTGGCATGCCAGCGCTGCTGTGGCTAGAGAGTTCGCAATGGAAGGAGGCGGTCCAACCCTCATTCACGTCGAGACAATGCGCGGCTGTGGCCACGCCCATCACCATGATGATCTCTATCTCGGGAACGCCTCTGGCACACCGCCAGGGTATGTGGACCGGGACCTGCTTGCGTACTGGGAGGCAAAAGATCCCATTCCAACCCACCGTCAACTCTTGCTTGACCTCGGTGTGGATGAAATCGCTTTGGCCAACATGGAAGAAGAGGAACAATCACTCGTCGATAAGGCACTCAAAGCGGTAACGGAGATGCCTTGGCCAGATCCTGAAACGGTTACGAAAGGCGTCACTACTCTCAACGATGCTGAAACGCATAAACAACGGTTTGACCGTCTTCAGACACCGTTTGAAGGCTCCGAAGCTCCAGCGCCACTGGCCGTTGGCGAAACAACGCTCGAATACGTCGAATCAGGCGGCTGGACGTACGCACGTGCGATTCAACAAGCCATGGCAGACATTGCAACTCGACACGGCGATCAATGTGTGTTCATCGGTGAAGACATGGAAGTGGCCGGTGCGTTTGGAATGAACATGGCGCTCAAGAATGCCGGCCATGCAGACAAACTTGTGGATATGCCATTGTGTGAGGCTGTGATTGTTCACACCGGTACAGGAGCGGCCCTCTCCGGCATGCGACCGATGGTTGAAATTCAGTTCGGTGGCTTTGCTGCACTCGGTTACAATGCGCTGATCAACAACGCTGCAATGCTACGATGGCGCTGGGGTGCAGATTGCCCAATGACCATTCGTATACCGCTCGGAGCAAAAACGCGCTCTGGACCTTTCCATGCCAACATGATTGAATCATGGTTTGCGAATGACCCGGGCATGGTCGTCATCGCCCCAGGTTGCCCTCAAGACGCTTACGACCTTCTAATGGAAGCGGCTGAACTCAACGACCCAGTGATCATGCTCGAACACATTGGCTTGTACGGGCTCGGTGGCGGATTGACAGGCTGGGGGCAAAACATCAACCAAAAGGTGGACACTTCTCCGGTGCAAACGGCCATTGCGGAAGGAAAGAGGCACAAAATCGGCAAAGCTGCGGTCATACGAGGTGGTCGAGACATCACGCTGGTGACATGGGGTTCAATGATTCACATTGCAAAGCAAGCCGCTGAGGCGTTGTCATCTGAGGACATCGAAGTGGAAATTATCGATTTGCGTACCTTGCTACCATTTGATGCTCAAACTTGCATTGAATCTGTTTCAAGGACCGGACGGCTCGTGATTCTACAAGAGGGCCAATGGAACGGAGGACTCGGTCACACACTGCAAAGTCGAATTCTTGAATCAAGTTTCTATTCGCTCGAAGCAGCGCCGGTTGTCATCGGTGCCATCGATACGCCAGTTCCTTTCTCCCCGCCCTTGGAAGATTTCACCGTCCCCTCATTGGACCACGTGATCGAAGTCGTAAGGTTCAGCGCTCAATCCTGATCGCTTTTTGAGGCAAAAAGACGCACATAAATCTCTGCCGCAAGCAAAGCTCCTGCGACGGTTGTAAAACTATAGAACGGAAGGCTCGAGGCCATTCCGTTGACGAGGTTCGGCCCAAACGTCCGCGCCGGATTCATCGATGCTCCTGTGAGCGGGCCAAAGAAATAGGCCAACACAGCAACGGTAGCGCCTACAAAAAAAGCAATCGAAACATGCGTTTCAGATTTGACAACAATCCAGTAGATCGAGGCCATCAATACGAAGGTGATGAACACCTCAATGGCAGTTCCTTGGAGCATATTGACGTCATCAGCAAGCTGTGTCGGTCCGATACCATCCAACATCCAAGCAGCGGTCAAGGCCCCTGTAAGTTGAGCCGCAATGTAGGGTCCAAGGGCCGCTTTTTCGAGATGTCCGGAACGGGTGAAGGCAATGCTGACAGCTGGATTGATGTGAGCGCCGCTGATCGGTTGTAAGACGAGGATTGCCATGGTGACGGCGGCACCAAAGGCAAGCGATACCAACCATCCCGGAGCGCCCAAGGCAATACTGCCACAGCCCACAGCGACCATGAACCATGTTCCAGCGAATTCCGAGAGAATCCGCCCCCGCATGCTTTGGGGGCGGAGTGCCCGGATTATGTGCCTTTTGAAGGGCCAGTGTGTATTTGTATCCCAAGAGAAGGGTGAAGAAGGAGAGCGCTCAGCGAAGGGCATGGGGTCCGAACAGAAAGTGATGGGCATCCCTCAGTTGGTCCATTTTCAGACCCTTATCACCACCGGTGCTCTCTTTTTGGGCTTGATTAGTTTGAAATTCGTTTCAACAGAAGTCAGTGCGAACAACATTGCCATGACGGTAAGCATCGCTGTTCTTGCGCTCTTCTTACTCATCTTTTCTGCGGATTTCTTCATTGAGGGTGCAAAAGGCCTTGCTCGGAGGGGCGGTCTGCCAGAAGTGGTCATCGGCTTAACGATTGTTTCAATCGGAACTTCTTTGCCAGAAATTTTGGTGACAAGTTCAGCGGCGAGCACGATTGGGGATGACCCGGCGTTAGCAGATTTCGCCATCGGCGGCATTCTTGGTTCAGTCTTTGTTCAAATTACGTTGATCATGGGCATTGTCGTTGTCAATAGAGGTTTGAAGATTCGAGAGTCGTGGTTAAAACGCGATGGCCAGATCATGCTCTTATCTGTTCTAATTCTCAGTTTCTTTTTGATTACAGAAGGAACGCTCGAACAATGGGAAGCGGGTATTTTAGTGACGTTGTATGTGGTGTACATCACCTGGTTGCTGACCAACAGAAAAGAGATTCAAGCAGAGGAATTGGAAGACGCTGTTCCAACCGAAACTCAGGGGTCCAACTGGACCACAGCAGCTTACATTGTGATGGTTGTTTTGGGACTTGCTTTTGCAGTGTTTGCAGCAGAACAACTTGTCCATTACGCTCAAGCGCTTGCCTCCGAGTTGGGGGTTCCTGAAGCAGTTGTTGGGACGACAGTGTCTGGAATAGGTACTTCCTTACCTGAGTTGACAATTGCAATTATGGCTGCTAAGCGAAGTCAAGGTGTTGCGATCGGTACCCTCATTGGTTCAAACATCACTGACCCATTGCTGTCCATTGGTATTGCGGGCCTCATTCACCCTCTCGCCATCACTGAGGGTGGGCATGACCTCATCATCTACATCATCATGCCTTTCACCATCATCGGTTGTCTGTCAGCGTTGCTCATGATGAGGACTGCGTACGAGTTTAGGAAATGGGAAGGTTGGGTCATGATCAGCATTTATGGTGCCTTCCTTTTGACCCTTGAAGCCTATCGACGAGGATTCATCACATTTTCCTGAATCAATGGAGACATAAAGGGAGGCCTCCTCCCATAAGCATGGTCAACTTCCAACTTGATGAAATGCAGGAAATGCTCAAGGAACTTGCTCACGAGTTTGCAGTGGATGAAATCCGCCCTCATTCAGAACATTGGGATGCAACATCCACCTACCCAAAGGAAACCATTCAAGCAGCCCATGAGATGGGTTTGCTCAACCTCCATATACCGGAAAAATACGGTGGACCGGGCCTCGGTTCAATGGAAGATGTCATCGTGAATGAAGAACTCGCATGGGGCGACCCAGGCTTTGCCACAGCTGCCTATGCAACGGCGTTGGCATGCGCTCCGATCATTACGGGCGCTACGGATGAACAAAAGGACATCTGGCTCCGTAAGGTGGCTGAAGAAGGTGCGCTCGCATCGTATGCAGTCACAGAACCAGGTGCTGGCTCCGACCTTGCGGCTTGCAAGACCCATGCTGTGCGCGACGGTGATGATTATGTCATCAACGGTGCAAAAATGTGGATTACCGGTGCAGGCCATGCTGATTTCTTCTTTGTGCTTGCCAAAACGGACATTGATGCAGGTTACAATGGCATGTCGGGCTTTATTGTCGAAAGCGATGCTGATGGCTTTAGCCTCGGAAAGAAAGAAACGAACATGGGGCAACGATGCTCTGATACACGCTCAATGAACTTCGATGACGTCCGAGTCCCAGCGGAAAACCTCATCGGCGGTTCAGAATCTGGTGGCTGGATGAACGCCATGAAAGCCTTCGACATGTCAAGGCCAAACATAGCAGCACATGCAACAGGATTGGCGAGGGCTGCCTACGAACATGCCCTGCAGTACTCCGGAGAGCGAATGAGTTTCGGTAAACCTCTTCACAGGCACCAAGCCATCCAATTCATGCTCGCAGACATGAAGACGAAAATCGAAGCATCGAGAATGCTCACATGGAAATCCGCTGCTGAATCTGATGCGGGTCTTCGCAACACAGAATCAGCAGCCCACGCAAAGCGATTTGCTGCGGACACTGCAATGGAAGTTGCAACCGATGCCGTGCAGGTGTTTGGCGGCTATGGGTACTCCGAAGAATATCCAGTCGCTCGATTGATGAGAGCAGCAAAGGTGATGCAAATTTACGAGGGTTCTTCCCAAGTCCAGCGGATGATCATCGGCCGTGAAATCACGAAAGACCTGTGATTCAACGCCTGTTCTCCTCGGGTCGATTGTCCCATTCATCTTGTCTGGCTAGGTCCTCCATGTGCTGTTCATATGCATCCCATAGCCGCATTTCCTCAAGTTCTTCATCGGTCAATGAAGGCGGTTCAGGTTGGGAGAACTCTTCTTCTGGTGGTTGTCCCGTTGGCGATTCTTGTGCGGTGTGACCGAAGTCAGAACCTCCAAACAGCGGTTCATTGCCTTCTTCGAAATCCATGAACGGGGGGATGTGATCGATTCCGTCATCAAACATGGAGTGATACACCACCATTTCATCCTGAAACACCATAATTTTCGCCAATTCATCTCGCGGGCACACAATAAACTGAGCCAAAAGGGGGATGGTCATCGCTGTGATGAGATCGTTGTGCAATGACAGGCACAAAGCGGCTACTTTGTCTCCAAAAGGCATGGTTGACGATTGTCGTGTGTTCAAACAAAGTTGAGCCGTGTAGCGATTCGTATGGACAACATCCCGGCGTCTCGCACCTCCAGTGACCACATACTGCCATCGCTGGTGTTGAAAGAGGGCTTCGTGTGGTGCAGGTCCACGCAAGCGTGCTTCAATCAAATACCAGCGGAGTGACTGTCCTTTGACTCGAATGCGAACCAAGGAGTTGCTCTTAAGGACAAATTCGGCCCAAGGGTTCGCCTCGACAATGCTTCTCACCAGCTCGAGTGAGCGCCGTTCTGGTGCCGTCAATTCCACTCCTTTCCCAGTCATGTGTGGGAAACCATTCAGTGTATTTGAAGAACGAAGCAAACTAGAATGACCAGCGGCCAAAACGGACATTATGGCCAGAGGTTGTCCAGCGCTCGTTTTGGCGGCAGGCGCGAGCAAACGCCTTGGTCATCCAAAGGCTTTGGTGGAAGTTGGGACGACAACATTGGTCGGTCTTGCAGTGAGGCGTCTCCTTGCGGCCGGATGTGAACCAGTTGTGGTTGTCACACGCCAATCGCTTCAATTCGATGTTATGACACAAGCTCTGAACGCAACAGTGATCGTCAATCCCGACCCCGAAGCAGGGCGGACAGGTTCTGTGCAACGTGGTTTACTCGCACTTATGGGTGACAAAGGGCGCACGCCGCGAAAAGTCATCATCGCACCCGTGGACCGACCGGGTTGGTCGACAGAGCATGCCGTTCAATTGATGCAACACGAGGTGACGGCTAACCTCTCATGCGGCGGGAAAAAGGGCCACCCCCTGCTTCTTCATGACCCCGATATTGAACGAATTCTTGCAGCCAACCCTACGACGCCGTTGAGGGATCTCATTCGACCTCAGGCGTGTGATGTTAATGCCCCTCACCTCTCGCTCAACATCGACACTCCACATGATTTGGAAATGTTGGCTGCAGTTCAACACGCTCTCCTTGATGGATGATACGATTTGGGCGCAAATGGTATGTGTAAGCATCGAGAGGCAACACCATGACAGCCGCTGTGCTTGCTTGGGCCTTGACCCAGCTCGAACACGGTGCGCGTGTCGTGCTTGCGAGCGTGGTTACAACCTCAGGAAGTGTACCGGGCAAGACCGGAGCGAGGCTTGCCATGCGCTCGGGTGATGAACACTGGGTCGGCACAGTTGGCGGTGCTGGCCTTGAAATGATGGTCCTTAACGAATGTAAATCGATGCTTGGACAACATGCTCGGCCTGCTGGAAAGGTGCTTACCTATGGGTTGAATAAAGGGGCGAAGGGCTATGAAGTGACAGCGTTGGATTCACTGTGTGGGGGTCGCGTGACCCTCAGTTTGGAGGTTCTGATTCCGATGCCACATGTCTTGCTGATTGGAGGTGGCCATTGTGCACAGGCCATCGCACCCGCCCTTGATGCATTGGGATGGGACCATTCCATCCATGACACGAGGGCAGACTTTTGCGATGCTGTGACATTCCCGAATGCCAGGCATCATCTCCACATGGACGCATCAACATTTGTGAACACACACGATGGTGATGAATTGTCGAAGTATTCAGATGTGCTTTTGCTTGGACATGATTGGTCAGAAGACCAACTCCGTTTGCTTGGAATGCTTTCCACGCTCCAATCAGAATCGGCTCGACTCGACGGTCAGGATGGCCCAAGAATCGGGGTTATTGGCAGCCGCTCGAAGTGGCAAGCATTCGAGAAGGCAGCACTTCAAGAGGGTATTTCTCAAGACATGCTCGACCAGGTCACCTGCCCGATTGGCATTCCAATCGGTGCAGAATCGCCGGAAGAAATCGCTGTGGCGGTCGTTGCTCAAATTATGGCTGCCCACAAAGGCGTGAACCCAACTGAACCGTCTTGGCGGTAAGATGCGCCATCAATTTTGGAACACACGTGTTCTGAAATGCTTGAGTTCTTCGATGGATTCTAAGATATCGTCGAGGGCCAAGTGTGCCCCTTTCTTCTCGTACCTTTCCACATGAGGGTACCATCGTCGAGCGAGTTCTTTGACAGTGGAGACATCGATCATGCGATAATGGAGGTAGTCGACAAGATTTGGCATTTCCTTTTCCATGAACTTTTTATCGTTCCAAACACTGTTTCCACACAACGGTGCCTTGCCTTTAGGGACCCACTTTTTCAGAAATTCCAAAGTTTGGGCTTCCGCTTCTGCCACAGAGACGCTTTCGTGTTTCACTCGTTCAACGAGACCACTTGCTGTATGGTGGCTCGTGTTCCATTCATCCATGTTGTTCAACAACTCATCAGAAACATGAACGGCGAGGTTTGGGCCCTGTGCGAGGATGTTCAACTCTCCATCTGTGACCACTGTGGCAATCTCAATAATGGATTCCTTCGTGATGTCAAGACCTGTCATCTCAAGGTCAATCCATACCAATCGCTCATCTGCTCCGGTCATGCCTCTAGCACAGAGAGCCGGTTTTTCAAACCGGCGTAGGGTTCATTTGCAACCGGCCGGGACGCTACGGCATGGCAGATGCGATGGATGCGATTTTCATTGTTGAGGAGGTGACCGATCGTATGACACGGAAACAACTGATTGCGGTCCTCCTCGTTACGCTTCTCGTGGTGTCAATTGTGGCAGGTTTGTCCTTCTTTAGCTCCGATTCATCTGAAACAAAGAGCAGTGCCGTCTTTGGTGGCGAAGATGGCTGGCGGGCCCATTCTGTCGTCGCTCCAATCGATACTGGAATCAATGTCTATCATGATCATTTTCGAACCAATGAGACCTATCCTCAGTGGTTATTGGATGGTTTGGGCGTCAACAAAGTCTGCGATTTAACCTTTGAAGGCAGTTGGCAGGAACGCTATGACTCAGACAAGGAGGCATGTTGGGACACCCTCACAGCCAGCGATATTGTCTATTTCCCTGGGACCAAAATCATTGGCAGTTCTCCTGACGGGGGAAGTGATATTCTGATTCTTGATGACCCATCTGATGGCCACGGTTCAGCCGTTACAGGTGCGGTTTTAGACGCAAACCCGAACGCCGTGATTTACTTCGTTGAAGGCTTTTCGAGCGAGGCAGTGCAATCCGCTGCTGACCAACCTCTTGTTGACGTCATTACGACTTCATTTGGCGCGCCGGGGTCACTCCCAGTTCCTGGGATTGAGCGAGCGACTGAGTCGGCGGTCATCGAATTCGGAAAAATACACACGGGTGCAGCAGACAACAGTCCATCGCCTGCAGTGCAAGATGCTACAGCCGGGCCTCCATGGTCCATTGGTATTGCAGGTTATGCAGAAGAAGGCGATGATCAGAAAGAAATCATGTCGGGTTCTTACCCTGATATTTCAGCAGATTGGACCCAAGTGTTGCCAAACCACGATGACATCGATGGCTATCATGAAACTTCAGGAACTTCGTTTGCAACACCTCGGACGGCAGGTATTCTGTCCTTTGTTCTCGAGTCCTTGCGAGATGAATTCCAAGATCCTTCTTCGGGAGCCTCCCCCACGTCCCGTTCTAAGCAACTTGTCAACGGCACACAGGCTGATGGGACTTCCTTTTCGGTTGATAATGCACAAATTCGCGAAGCGCTCAACCTTTCTGCATGGTACCCTGACCTCGGCTGGGACCCAACTTCAGGGACCATGCCCATTTCTCCCGTAGCACCTTGCACACAAACGGGTTGGGGCCTCGTTAACCTCTCAAACATTCAACCGATTATCAAACATCTAAACGGTACAGAATCACTGGGTGAACGCCCTGGTGATGTCGTGGCTTGCATGGACTTGAATCAAGCAGCGAGAGAAGCCTACTGGGGTGCATACCCCTCCTCACCGACACCAATCACGGTTGCTGGCGATGAAGGCGTCAGAACCCGTGACTGATCAATTGGCTTCAAAGTTGAGCATGATTTCGCCGCGTGGCCCAAATGAAACAACTGGCTTGAACCCTTCATGAGGCGTCATATCAATTGATGTCATGATGTTTTCAAACATGTTCGGAGGGAGTTCAATCTCAAATCCGTGGCGTGTCTTCACACGTGAACTTGGCATGGATAACACAGGTGCTGGAATCGCAAGTGCAGGCGCAGCAACTGGGCTGGCATTCGCCGTGGTTTTTGGTGTGGCCTTTGGAGTTGCTTTTTGTGCGACAACAGGCTGTTCATCCACTTCGATGGCTTCATTCTCTTCTGCTTTGTCATCTGCGGCAGGTTGCGCTTGAGCTTCGACTGATGCTTGCATGTGTCCTTCCTCATAGAGTTGATTCGAATCGCCCAGCAAATTACCACTCATGAAAATCCAACCGATGGTGACGATTGCTCCGAGCATGAATCCAATGTTTTGCATGATGCCTTCCGGGTCAAGCGTCAGTGCGGTGATGAAGGTGCACACAATTGAGCCGTAGCCACCGACCACACGGCGCCAGCGTGCTTCGAAATCCGGACTGTAGCCTTGGATGCCGACGCCGATCAGGACAAGGGTCGTGAGGGCGAAGGCGAGGGTGTCCAACCCTGAGTTATTGAAGACCATGAAAATTCCAATGATGGTTGTGGCCACACCCATCAGGCCAATTTGGTCGAGGAATTCGAAGAACGATTCATCGCTCTCCCAATCGAATCCAGGGTAGTCATAGACGACATCGTTCTTGATCGAGGCCACGGTCAAACCAATTCCTTCAACCAATAGCAGCAATCCGACCGCAGTGAAATGAAACTCATCTGAGATTTCTGCTTGCACCATCATGTTATAGAGCGCAATGCTGTGAGCCAGCGGGGCCAAGTAGATCATTTTGTAAAGCCCGCCAACCAAAATTTTACGGGTCAGCATGATTGCACCAATCATGGTGCCAATTCCCCAGAGAACAGTAAATGCACCTGCCAATCCGAGGTAACCAACCAACTCGAACTGGTCGTTGAGTTCTGCTTGTGCTTCTTCAGTTGAGGGGTTTTTCAACATCATTGAATCTGCTTCAGAAGTCTTTTTCTCGGTATTGGAATACAAGAAGCCGTTTTCATGCAACGCCGACCATGCCATTGCAGTGATACCAGTGATGAGGGCGCTGTATGAGAACATGTCAAGCGGATCCATGCTGTTGGGGAGTGCACTCAAAGCAAGCAACAACGAGAAGAATTGCGCCAAACCGAGCAGAGGTAAATACTGGACTTGGCCATTCGCCCAGGAGTTAAACATCAAGCCAATCGTGAACACGAGCGGCATCCATTGGAACCAGTCAAGGTCTGGGAACGCAGCAATTAATCCAACAGCCAGCCACACCCAGGCGCCAATCCAAGGAAGGGGTTTGGTCCCCAATGGGTGGTCCTTTCGTAGTTGGGCAGCCAGGACATACCCCATCTGAGCGATGATTAAGACGCCGCTGATGCGGGACAAACCGAACGCCCATGAACGCTCGGCTAAGTTCTCAATTCCAAAGACTTGAACGGCTTTCCATCCGAGGCCCTGGAACTCAAGCCAGATGTTTTGTGTGAAAATGAAGGCTAACGGGGCGACCATCAACGGAAGACTGTGTCGATAACGCACCGATTGGAAGGTCGCTAGGCCAATGATCGGGAGGAGCAACAATCCACCCGAGGAATCGAGGCATGCCAATGCCACAAGTCCCATCATGGCGGCAGCATCGGCCTGTGGAGAAATACCTGCTTTGTCGATGCCTCGCTTGCCAATCGCCCATGCAACAACGAGCGGTGCAGCAACGAGCAGTGCATCGAGAAGAAGGGCTGCTGGCAGCAAGAACTTGTCCTCATACCCGGCCATATCGCCTAATTCAGAGCGTAATGCATTGATGAATAAGGCTGGGCCGAGGCCCATTCCAAACAAGACCCACACCGCTGTTGAACGTGCTCGTGATGTGATTGTTTCAAGGCCAAGAATCTCCCAAACCAAGAGGCCAATTGGTACGGAAAGCAAGAGAATGCCGATGGGCTTTGTTACAAAATTCTCAATCTGATCATCCGAAGTGATGCCATTTGCGATAAAAATCCCTGCTGTCATCATGATGAACGGTATGATCAACGAACTTCGACCGAGTGCGCTCCACGAATGCTTTGCTGTCCATTCATCGGCTTCCAATGAGGTGGGCTCGCTCTTTTGCCAGGTGTTTGTCGCTGGATCGTATCGTGGGGCGCCACTTACTGCGCTTCCAGCCCATCCAAGGATCATGCCAACATCGAATTCTTTTTTGTGGCCAGAGCGAAGAATGACGTATGAGAGAAGGCCGATGGCAAAGACTTGCAATCTGTATCCACCAAGTTCGCTGGAGAAAAAGTCGGGTACATCCAATCTACCAGTAATTACAAGCGCCATCATCACGACGTTTGCGAGCAACGCAGCAAGGGTTGCCTTCCACCTTTCAGCGAGTTCAGCGCCTTCTCCAATCTCGTCAAAACCCCGTCGAGCGAGGTACAGGAGGTAGGTCACGAACACCCAAGGCATGTACCATTCCTCTGCGAATAAAACGGCTCGAGACAAGGCGACAGCACCAATCACAAGCATGTGAACTTGAATGTCAATCTTTGACGCCCGCAGCGCAAATTCAGAAACGGTAACGAGGGCGATTGGTATGATGAGGTGAAGGCCAATGGTGCCGTAGGTGTCAACTTGGCTGACATCGTTGACTTGGGCGATGAAATCAACCAAAATGAACGAAGAAGCCGTCATTGCAAGTGTTGAATTCGCAACCCATCGTCGAGTTACCTTCGAAATCAAAAGCAAGTATGGGAGGATGGCCACCGTGATCAACCAAGGAAGGGTGGATTCATCTGTCGGAATGACCATCAACGCAAACGCAAGGCCAATTGGAATCCATGGGAGGCGTTGCTGCAGCATTGCAGGGAAGTAAAACACCAACACAGCGACCCAAAGCATGACTGTGAGGGAGAAGTAGCCGCCGAGTCCACCCAAGGTTTCTGTCGTGAGGGGGCCAAGCACAAGATTGAGTTCGCTGCTTCTCGCATAGAGCATGGCAAGGATGATTTCCCCTATGAGGACGAGGGAAGCTCGTTGCATAATATCGGAGCGAAGCTCCTCTTTTGAGGCATAGTACCCTTGAATGGCAATGATGAACACAAGCAAAGAAAGGGCCCCACCAGACTGTTCAGGGCTGACCTCGTGGGCGGCCTCAAACAGGAACGGGGCAATGCCTGATGCGATGACAACGACGATCATATTGATTGAATTGTTTGACTTTAGGGCCATCTGCATTCCAGCGATGCTGAGTACAATGGTGGAGATTCCTATCCCATAACTGACGACACCGTCCGACCAGTTGAGCCAGATGTTCATCCCTGCAGCGATCAACACAATCATTGGGGCGTAGGATGCAACTGCCCAACCGAATTTGGTCTCGCCCTTGAAACGATGAAGAAGTGCGTATTGAGCCGCCATCATGCCAAGCATGGCTATTGTTTGGACGTAGATTCCATTCTCGTTAGGCGCCCATTCCCCGGCGCCAGCACTGTTTCCGAAGAAATCGCCACCTTCGAATAAGCCGATGACAAACCGAGCACCCCATACCACGCCAACAGTTGCGAAAAAGAAACCAACGCCAAGCATGTAATCTTGCACGTCCCTCAATTGGTGGTCATTACCACGGCTTTGGACTTCAATCCACCCAATGGCCAGTCCGGCTGAAAGCAAACCACCGAAGGCGAGAACGGCGAAATCGGCGTTTGTTGCCGAATCGTCGAACGCGATGCCGATGATGCTGATCCATATCGCACCGATGGCAATGGCGAGCATGATCAATTGTGAGAAGCGAACAAGCGAACGCTCGCTTTCATCAATGCGAACACCGGGTGCCGCCACTGTCATTGGCCGAACGGTTGCTTGACCATTTGCCAACAGTGATGTGCCGGAGTTTACGGTGTTTTGAATGACGCTCGTTTGAACTGCGGGTGGTTTTCTACGTGGTGCTGCCATGAAAATATATCCTCTGTTTGGGCATAAAAGGATTCACCCGTATGATAAATTTAGACAACGAATTCTAAACAGTCTCGCTGAGGCCATATGGGCTGATTTAGACATTCGTTCAATGGTTTCAAAAACTGTACCTACCTCGTGTGGTCACGAGGCGTTGAAATGTCCAAAGTCCAAACCACCCTTTCGCTGCTCTGTTTGAGTTTGTTGTTGCTCCCAGCAATGGCCATGGCAATGCCAGTTTCAGTCGAGACAGCAGCCGATGAAACCGAGGGCTGGTGGGTCGAAACCACCGTCGATCGGGACGCAAATGGAATCGGTGATATGGTTGAACTCCACAAAGACAACCCTCTCTTCTTGGATGAGGCCGGTACCTTGCCTCTGATTGTGGATTTCGATCACACGCCTACTGCTGATGACATTTCGCTTTTGGAGCGAGAGGTCGGCTATGAGCACCAGTGGACCCTCAAGCACATCGACGCGCTCGCAGGGCGCATTCACGTCGACCAAATCCTCGAAACTACGACGCTTCCGGGTGTTGTGATGCTCGAACTCGATGGAATTCTTTCGATACAAAATGGCGACGCTGCAGTCCTCCACGGCGTCGATACTGTATGGGCCGATACCGGCTATGACGGCGCTGGTGCAACGGTTGCAATCATCGACACAGGGATTGACGGTGCTCATGCAAGTCTTGACGATTTGGACGATGACGATGCCACCTATGATCCAAAAGTCATTGGCTTCTATGACCCAGTGAATAACCCAAGCCTCACCAACGGGACCGAAGTGTTCCCTTACGATGATCAAGGCCACGGCTCGCACTGTGCAGGAACCACCGCCGGAACCGGCGCTCCAACATACGAGCACATCGGTATGGCGCCACAAGCCAATCTTGTGGGTGTCAAGGTGCTTGATGCAGGTGGCTCAGGTTCCTTTGCTACGGTTATGGCAGGTATGCAATGGACCGTCGATAACCGATACCAATTCAACATTCGAGCCGCATCAATGAGCCTCGGTGGACCCGGTGCAATTGAATGGACTTCATCAGAAGAGGACAGCGTCAACCGCTACGGGAACGAAATGGTACGAGCTGGTATCGCCTTGTTCATCGCTGCAGGAAACAACTTTGTTTCCGGACAAATCGGAACGCCTGGTTCTGCTGAAGATGTCATCACCGTGGGTGCACTCGACAAGAACTCTGCCATCGCAGTTTACTCCAGCCAAGGTCCGACTGAAGAAGGTCGAGTCAAGCCAAACGTTGCGTACGTTGGCTCGAATGTGATGTCTGTTGCCTTCAACACTGGTGATCAATACACCGACATGTCAGGTACTTCGATGGCAACCCCTGGCGCTGCTGGAGTGGCAGCCTTGATGGTGCAAGCCAACCCTGATTTGAGTCCATTTGATGTTCGAAACATCATGCAAGAAACCTCGACATATCGGATGTGCAATTACATGTTCGCCAACGAACCATGCGCAGAAGATTTGATTCCAAAGAACCGCCAAAACAATGTCTATGGCCATGGCGAAGTCCGTGCCCTTGACGCAGTAATGGAAGCTGCTCAACAAGATTATGAATTCGATTCAATGATTCAAGTGACGATTGAAACCGAGGTTGGTGCAGACAACCGAATTCACATGTATCCCTTTGATGAGGTCGAATTCCTCGCCACTGAAGGCATCGAAACCATGCAATGGCGAAGCAACCACTTGCGTGATGATTGGTCAAACATTCACACGTTCGATTATGGCACATCAGGTTCATTGACTGCAATTGACATCATTCACCAACTTGAACACCTTCCCGGCACCACGCTTGAAGGGAATCACACCATCTCATTGCGAGGCATCAAGGCAAACGACTCTGGCGGATATGCTTCAACACCACTCATGACCATTGACATTATGCTCATGGACACCGAAAATGCATTCATCGATCAGGCAGAATCTTCTGAAGGTCTTTCGACCTCAACACTGGCCTTTGCAGCGGTTGGTCTTGTGGCGCTTTTCTTCGTCGTCCTCATGCTTGTTGGCGCAATTAGCAACAAAGAAGAAGGCACCCTCGCAGGTGTTGACTTCAAAGCACTCGCAGATGATGCGTCAGCGACATCGCCCGAAGATGGCTCGAGCGTTTGGGATTGAGCAGGCTTGGAGCATTGGGATTCCGGTTAGAAACCGTTTCCTTTTCGCTGGTTGGCCGGAGATGATGATAAAAGCAAGGGTGTTATCTTCCGTCCATGCGCTGGCCAAAAGACCCCTCTGGTCCTGGTAGGGCAAAGGTGAATCGCGGGTACCGCCTTGTGCGTCGATTGTTCCGTTCTTTGGTCGCCGTTTGGTTCCGTGAAATTAACATCGTTGACGACGAAAACATACCTCCTGAAGGCGGTGTCATTTTCATTGCATGGCACCCCAGTGGTCTGATTGACCCCATGCTCCTGAACGCCTCTTTACCCGGTAAGATTTCCATTATTGCCAAACACACACTGTTCAAACTTCCACTCATTGGACGCATTCTTCGCTCTGCGGGTGGCGTTCCAGTTGAACGGGCGCAAGACAGCGACGACAAGGCCGGAGCAAGCGCTCGAAATGCGAAAATGCTCGGTGAAGTTTCATCGGTTGTCGCAAATGGAGGCCGTTTGATGATTTTCCCTGAAGGGACGACTCATGCGGATGCCAGTGTGAAGAAAATACGATCAGGAGCAGGACGAATTCTTCTTGCAGCCCGAAGAGAGGCTGTGTCAAAGGGCTTGCCAGAACCTCAATTGGTTCCGATTGGTTTGCATTATTCAAACTCCCAACGGTTCCGAGAACGTGCGGCGGTTGTCATCGAACGTTCGATGATGTTTGATCCAATCCCCGATCTCGTCGAAGACGAAGTGGTTCAAGATCAAAACGACCGTGCATGGGTTGGCCATGTGACAGAAGCAATCGGAACAGAACTGCAGCGAGCAAGTCTGTCAAAGACAAGTTGGCGAGAACGGACCTTGATTTGGAAAGGTCGAAGCCTTGCTTATGCCGAACGATCACGTATGAGTGAGGGAAAAATGCAGAAACCAACCTATGCTGAAGCAGTGCTTGGTGCACGTAGAGTGCGGGCTGGATGGGATTTCATGGCCACACACCGGCCAGAAACGGCAGCGGCCATCGTCGAAGAGGCAGAAGCCCATTTCGAGGCGCTCGAACACAGAGACATCACACCGTTTGATGTTGATGCACGACCTGAACGCTTGTCAACTGGAGGGTTTGTCAAAGCCTTCTTCTCATGGGCTTGGGCTGGTGCATGGATGTTCGGCCTCATCTCATGGGGCGCAATGCTTGGCAACATCGTCCCATACAAGGCAAATGCGCTCCTCGTCAGGAAAATGGAAGGGAAAGGCGCCGGCAAGTCAATCATCGGTACAATCAAAATTCTTTCAGCCATAGTGTTCTTTCCGATATGGTGGATTATTGCTTCCCTGGGTGCGACATGGCTGCTTCTCAACAATGCCAGTCCAATCAATGAATTATTGCAGATGCATTGGTTGCTCGAGCCGTTAGCCAACCTACCTTTCTACTTGGTATTCTGTGTCTTTTTCGTGTGGTGGCCAACTTCTGCCAAAGCGCATCTCAAGCTCTTCGCGAAAGTCGTCGTCAGTTGGCGAGCTCTCAAGCGGTGGCAATCATGGCGAAGTGATGAAGTGGATTGGGAGCAATTGGTCGCTCGTCAACGCAGTTTAGCAGGTCGCCTCGTCGGTGTTGGGGAAGGCTTGGTTTTGCCGGGCGATCCCGATTGGGTTGACCCTCCGGCGGGCCAAGACGATGTCGTGTCAGTACGCCTTAGGGCCACGACGGCAGCATGAGTGAAAAATATCCTACCTTAGGTTGATATGCAGTGTTCCCCACGTCGCCGTAGGCGACAGACATGGTAGGCACCGAACACGTTGATATGATTCCTGTTGCGAAGAAGGAAATTTGGTCCGCTGAGGTCAATGGAAGGGCTGTTGAAGTTCTCGCTCCATCCAACGCTGTGTTGCTTGATGTCTTGCGAGACAAGGTCGGCACCCTCGGCGTGAAGCGTGGGTGCGATTTGGGCACCTGTGGGTGTTGTACCGTCATGATTGACGGCACACCTCGCCTCTCCTGCCTCTGTCTTGCTGGTCAGGTTGAGGGCTCGACTATTTTGACCGTCGAAGGATTGGCGGATGGAGCTCATCTCGCCCCAATTCAATCTTGCTTCGCTGAACATGGTGGCTCCCAGTGTGGTTTCTGCACACCTGGTTTCCTCGTGACAGCACAAGCTCTGCTCAATGAGAACGATTCACCAACCGATCAAGAAGTGGCATGCGCCATCGAGGGCAACCTCTGCCGATGCACTGGCTACCAACAAATCGTCGATTCGATTCAAGCCGCCGCAGCCATTCACCGTGGTGAAGCAGAACCTGCTGCACCTGCAAGCGATCCACATCCAGACCCACATCCGAGCGGGCCAGAAGAACCACAGATGCCTCCGGGCCATGCAAGGTGATGAAGATGTCAGGAGGATACCGTCAACAACCCGGAGGTGCGGGAAAAATCACCCGGAAGGATGGCAAGCGAGTTGCTGGTAAGCAAGCGTTCCCGCCGCCTGGCTCTGGTGGCTCAAACCCGACCATGGGACCTCGTGATCTTGACTTCATTCCTGAAATGGTTGGAGGCAAAGAAGCGCAACCTGCGGGCGCCCATGTTCACGACCGTGCACGAACTGGCACTTCAGTCGGAAAGCCAACAGCTTTGGTTGATTCAAATGCAAAAGTGACTGGGCAAGCATGGTACGGAGACGACGTTCGACTCGCCAATGAAGTGATTGGGAAAATCCTTCGCTCCCCGCACCACTATGCGAAAATTAAGTCCATTGATACTTCGAAGGTTGAAGCCCTACCCGGCGTTCTTGCCGTTGCAACGGGGGCAGACTCACCTCACCAATTCGGCGTGCTTCCTGTTACAAAAGACGAGCACGCAATGGCTGTTGAGAAGGTCCGTCACGTTGGTGACCTCGTGGCATGCGTCGCAGCCGTCGATGAAGCAACTGCCATGGAAGCACTCAACCTTTTCGAGGTCGAATACGAAGTGCTTGAGCCAGTGTTCGATCCCAAGAAAGGTCTCGAAGATGCTGACGAACCGATTCACTGGCGAGGCAAGTATCACTTGGCTCGAACAAACGTGCAAAAGCGAGTTTTCCAAGAATTCGGTGATCGTTCGCTTGTGGCAACCCCATTGGCTTCATCTCACGGTAAGTGGAACATGGCGGGTGTTCACCACGGGTTCACCGAACCTCACGCTGTTGTCGCTCATTGGGATCCGAATGGCCGACTGCAATTATACACGCCTCAGCAAGTACCGCATTACACGCACAGAGCTCTTGCCACCGTTTTGGATGTCCCAATGCATCAAATCAACGTCATTCGTACCTTTGTTGGCGGTGGTTTCGGAGGAAAATCCGATCCCTTCCCTCATGAAATGTGTGCAGCCATTCTCGCTCGCAAATCAGGTCGCCCTGTTCGCATTACTTTTGACCGTGAAGAAGTGTACTGGATCAACCGAGGCCGTCACCCAAGCCACATCGAAGTCAAGATGACCGCCGACGAAGAGGCGCGTATTTCTGGGTTCGATATCGATGCGCTGATTGACGGCGGCGGTTTCGCTTCCTTCGGTCACGTGACTTCATACTACAACGGCGTCTTAGCCACTGCACCGTATGAACTCGGATCGTTCCATTACACTGGCGCACGTGTTTGGACCAATAAACCAGCATCGGGTGCAATGCGCGGCCACGGGGCTGTCAACACTCGGTGTGCAGTGGAAGTGGGTCTCGATGAGATGTCGGAACAACTGAAGGTCGACCCAATCGATCTCCGACTTGCAAACCTTTTGCCGCCCCACAGCCGCACCATTAGCGGCTTCCGAATCACCTCGAACGGCATGCGAGAAGCCCTCGAAAAGGTCCGAGAGGGCTCTGAATGGGACTCAAAATTCCGACAAATGCCGCTTGGCAAAGGCATCGGCATCGGGTGTGGTTTCTTCATCTCAGGTTCAGGGTTGCCGATTCACTGGGATCCGAACCGGTTCCCACACGCAACCGTTCACATGCAGGTCGACATGGATGGAGGCGTCACCGTCCATACTGGCGCTGCGGATATTGGACAAGGTTCCACAACCGCAGTCGCCCAGGTGGTTTCCGAAGTGCTTGCGCTTCCCCTTGCAATGATTCATGTCAGAAGCCATGAAAGCGATACTTCGCCAGTCGATCTTGGTTCGTATTCGAGCAGGGTCACGTTCATGAACGCCAATGCTGCCATCCGGGCCGCTCTCGAAATCCGTGAGCAACTCCTCAACGCAGCCTGGGAAATCTTGGGCTATCATCCAAATAATTTGGTGCTCAACGACCGTCGAATCTACTACAAGCACGATCCTGCAATTGGTGTCTCTTATCTCAAAGCCTTGCACAAGGCTCAGGAAGACAAGGGTGCGCTGATTGCAAGCGGTGCCTACCGATCACCTCCAATGGGTGGCGTTCACAAGGGTGCTGCGGCAGGTCTTGCCCCAGCATATTCGTTCTCCGCCTACGTGGCTGAAGTCGATGTTGATGTTGAAACTGGAATGATCAAGTGCACCAATGTGTGGGCTGCTCACGATTGTGGAAAAGCGCTCAACCCGATGGCTGTGAAAGGTCAAATCATTGGTTCATGTCACATGGGTCTGGGCCAAGTGTTGTCTGAAAAGATGGTCTATGGCCGAACAGGGCATCTGCAAAATCCAAACCTCCTTGAGTACAAGATTCCATCTGTCCACGAAATGCCTCATGTCGAGCCGATCATCATCGAGTCATGTGATCCTGAAGGCCCATTTGGCGCAAAGGAAGCCGGCGAAGGGCCACTCCTTCCAGTGCTTCCAGCCGTGGTCAACGCGGTGTACGACGCCATTGGCATCCGCTTGAGGGACTTGCCTCTCACGCCCGATGTGGTCTTCAAAGGCATCGAAAAAGGCATGAAGGCTGCCGGTGTCGACGATCCATTGGATTTGACATCACCCCGCGTCGAACACGGGCCACTGCAACCCCTTCTTGTAAAGCGAGCAGCCGAGCATAAGGTCCGAGATCGAGCTCGACAGCGCTCGGAGGACACCAATCCATACGTGAACGGCGTGCTGTTTGGATTTGATCCAAACCTTCCACTGGAAGACCAAGTCGAAGGGTGGCGAACCGCAACTGAGCCGGATCCGGAGCAACTTGCAGAACTTGGGCTGGCTGGGAAAGCTTGGCTCAAGAAGGAACAACGACACATGGGCGGTGATGAATGATGCTCATGCCTCCATTTACCCTTCATCACCCCACCACTGTTGACGAAGCATGCGAACTCGCTGCAACGTTGATGGCTGCTGGAGAAAGCTTCGATTGGGTTGCTGGTGGAACCGATTTGGTTCCCAATTACAAGTGGCACATCAACACGAAGCCGCATGTAATTTCACTCGCGAAGATCCAGGGAACCGCTTCCATCTCTTCCAATGAACTTGGATGCATGGTGAGGCTCGCCGACCTGACGGAAGAAAATGGCGTACACCCGGTGGTTGTTCAAGCAGCATCGAAGGTTGCCTCTTCATTGATTCGAACAAATGCCACCTTGGGCGGAAACCTATGCCTTGATACTCGGTGCTTCTGGTACAATCAAGGAGAAGACTGGCGTCGTTCCATCGATTGGTGTCACAAAGCTGATTGCGGAACTGGTGCCGATTGCCGTGTGATTCCAAATCAAAACACCCTCTGTGTTGCAACATACCAGGGTGACATCGCTCCAACGCTCATGGTGCTTGGCGCAAGCGTGCATTTGATTGGTCCAAATGGAGCAAGAACCATCCCAATCGATTCCTTTTACCAACTTGACGGCATGAAGAAGAACGTCCTTGAAGAAGGCGAATTCTTGCTAAAGGTTACCTTACCTGAAGATGCAAACAGGCGAACTGGATCGTATCAGAAACTCAGAGTCCGAGACTCCTGGGACTTCCCTGAAGCCGGTGTCGCAGCTTCGTGGGTTGAAGGCGATCCAACCTCGCTTGTCGTAGCAACCACCGCACTGGAATCAATTCCTCGAACTCACCCCGAAGAAGTCGCTTCTGTTTTAGAGGCTGGCTGGAATGGAAATGCATCGGTGAAAGCCCTCTCGACAGCGGTGCAAAAGAGCGTGAAGCCCGTGAACAACACGGCCCTCCCGCCACGGTACCGCCGCTCGATGGTTCGAGTGCTCACAAAGCGGGCTGTTCAGGGTTTATTGGAGTGATGATATGATCCGAAACCAATCCGTTTTGCTTTGCCTTGCGCTCCTCCTCATCGGCATGACGTTTCCTCCTTCGGCGGCGGCACAAGACCAGTTTGAAGCCCCGAGTTGGACCCTTGGTTGGTCCACAGACATGGATGGTGGGTTCACCATCGAAATGGATGATGATTGGGACATCGACGGGGAAATTATCGCCTACATTGAAAACACCCGTATGAGCCAAGTGGAATTGGAGTTGACGTACGATGTTAACACTTGGACGCCTTATACCTATGATGGCCCAGAAAGCATTACTGTGGCGGCAGGTGAAAACAAAACCTTCGCCATCACGCTCTCAAATGATAACGACATTGATGCTCGGGAATACAACCCGGACAACACATCGACCTTGACAGTAACGGCGGACGAAAAAGTCGGTGACACCTCAACGGGCAACCAAGAGATTGAGGGGACCATCCGAGTGCCGAAAGTGTTCAACCTCAAGCCAGAAGTGACGCTCTCGGAAGACGACCTCTACGCGGGTTCAACAGTCGATATCTCGATTCAATTGATGAACCTCGGGAACGCCAAAGACGCTGTCAAGGAGGTGTCAGCTGAAGTCAGGAGTTGTCCCCACCTCACAGTAGAAGGATTGGAGGCCCTGGAAGGCACTGTTGTTGATCCTACTGGCGCACAAAACGGGAAAGAAACCTCTGCAATTCTGACATTGGTTGCTTCGGAAAGCCAGCCACGTCGAACGTGTGAAGTGACAATTTCCTTGGTTTCCGAGGGTGATGAGACTGCCCGTAGCGACACCTTTGAAGTCGAGGTCTTTGCATATGAGGGAGGAACAACACCCTCAAACGACGGGGACAATGATGATGATGATTCGAGCGCCTCAGATGACGGTCTGAGCATGGAGTCAAACACCGTCCCCGGCTTCGCAGCGATTGAAGCAATAATGGTCGTGGCAATGGTGGGCCTCCTTCGCCGAAAAAAGACATTCAACTGAACGAAATGTAGTTTTCTTACATTCTTCTGCCGAATTCAATCAAAAAATTGTTCACAGGAGGTATATCAACCTCTTCATCTCTCGATTTTTATTGGAGCACCCATGGAGAACCATTATGAGTGGAGCGAAGTTCCGACGAATGTCTTTACGAGTAGATGCAACGCGAGATGAAGAAAAGGAGGGATAAAATTGGCAGAAACAGAAGCAAAGAAACTCTCCGTCGAATCCTGGCTCAAAGTTGGGCTTATGGCTTCCCTCGTCGTCTCCGTCGCTTTGATCGGATTGGTCAGCCTCAACAAGCAGACCGTTCTGTCCCCCTATTCAACTTCGGATGATGCTTATTCCAACCAGCAACTAACTTCCATGCGGGAGGATTTCGCTAGCAATGATTTCACCATCGCTAACACAATGTCTACGCCAATGCTTGTCAACGATTGGCAAGACCCCCACCGTACTATGCTGGTGATTGCTGGCCCCGAGAAGCCATTCGATGCTGCGGAAGCTTCTGCCATGTATGACTTCGTTACGAAGAAAGGCGGAAAAGTCATTCTAGCAGCCAACTCAGCCAACGCTCAACTTGTTGCCGACCAATTTGGCGTCAAGTACTTCGGAGACATGGTTCTCGACGATCAACGGTACTACGAGATGACCAACGAACTTGATGAAGTCCAACCTGGCGATTACCGCCGATTGTGGGCTGCCGCAAGCCTCCGCGCAAATGTGACTGAAATGGGTGATGAGCGATTGATTCCTTGCTCTCAAGGAAACCTCGACATCGGTGTCTACGATAACTGCCGATTGCCAGTCCTTTTCCACCGCCCAACCGCTATCCAAGTCCTCGATGACCAAACAGACACGAACCGAGACGTCAATGTGCTCGCTGCAGCGTCCACCTCTGCAGTGATTGTGACCGACTCCAGCAACCTCGACATTAACAGCGACAAGAACCCAACGCTTGGTGAAGGAAAGACCGGACTCATTGTTCGTATTGACTATCCAGGCATTACAGTCCTTGATGAAACCACGACTGAAGGGCAGGGCGAAGTGTCTGTCACCGGATCGATTGTCTTTGTCGCCGACCACTCCGTTCTTGCCAACCACCTGTGGGACAAAGACATCGCAGAAGAGGTCGGTTACCAACAATGCAGTTCACCTTACTATGTGCAACAAGGGCACAACTGCTGGAACTCCGATTCCAACGGCCTCTCCGATGCACAAGGCGACACCACATGGAACGGGAATGGGCAGTACTTCCAAGCCCTCATGCAAGACATGATGGAAAAGGACAACAATGAAATTTCGAGCCAGGTGAGGCTCTTCAATGACAACTTCGTAATCGTGTTCGACGAAAGCCGTCACGTTGTCAGCGCACTTTCCTCCCCGTTCACTGAAGCAATGGGCGCCATCGTCCTCCTAACCAGCGATGTCGTTCTCAAGTGGCTCATCATTCTCAACCTGTTTGCGTTGCTCGCCATCGCCATCATGGTGGTTCCAGAAAAGGAAAACTGGCGCCACGTCTTCGATTTGACACGGTTCAGAGAGCGCCCGACGAAGGTCGATGCTGCTCAGTACCAAATGCGCACACGGGAAGCTTTGCTCTCGAAGGTGCGCCAGTTCAACGATTTGACGCGTGATGAATTCATGCGCAAAAGCCCAGCGGAAATCATGCAGATGGTGCGTGATCCGCGACTGGTGGAACTCATTAGTTCGACCCGTATCTACTCCAACGACGAATTGCGAGAGTTAATCCCGCATATTAGGCGTTGGGGAAATTGAAATTTGGAGGAATATAGACATGCAACCCCCTACCCCACCCGCAGCCCCGCCCGCGCCAGCGCCGCCTATGCCTGTGGCTCCAGCCGCCCCCGCCGCACCAGCAGCGCCAGCACCACCAATGCCGGCTGCTCCAGCAGCACCAGCGGCTCCAGCCCCTGCACCAGCAGCACCGGCCGCTCCGGCCCAGCCGAAGCACCAAGCCAGCCCCGAGGTCAAAGCCCGCTTGACCCACGTCGGCGCAATCTCTCAAGCGATTGCTGCTGAAGTGCAGAAAGTGATTATCGGTAAGCCTCACGTCATCGACAATGTGTTGATCAACATCTTGTCGAACGGTAACCTTCTCTTCGAAGATTACCCTGGTTTGGCAAAGACACTGATGACCAACACCTTCGCTGATGCGCTTGGTTGTGACTTCAAGCGTGTTCAATTCACGCCTGACTTGCTCCCTGCTGACATCACAGGGACCAACATCTACGACGCAAAGAAAGGGGAGTTTACCTTCAAGCCAGGACCTTTGTTCTGTAACCTTCTCCTTGCTGACGAGATTAACCGTGCTCCTCCAAAGACCCAAGCTGCTTTGCTTGAGGCTATGCAAGAGAAGCAGGTGACCATTGGTACGGTGACCCACAAACTCCCAGCTCCATTCATTGTTATGGCCACACAAAACCCGGTCGAGCAAGAAGGTACCTACCCGCTTCCTGAAGCACAACTTGACCGTTTCATGTTCAAGATGTCCGTAGGTTACCCTGACCGTGCTGACGAAGACGAAATTCTGCGCCGACGTATCTCACGTGGTAAGGACGCAGTCGATGTCGATGTCATCACTGACCCACAACGTGTGATCGCTATGCAGCAGGCCTGTGAAGACGTGTACGTCGACCCAGCGCTCCGTATGTACATGGTCGAAATCGTGTCCCGAACCCGTGAAGATCCTCGTGTTCTTGTCGGTGCTTCGCCTCGTGGTTCCCAAGCTTTGCTCAAGACTTCCCGTGCAGCAGCAGCCCTTCGTGGTCGTGACTTCGTCACGCCTGACGATATCAAGGCTGTCTCTGAACTTGCTATTGCGCACAGAATCATCCTCAAGCCTGAACATCAAATCAAGGGCCTTGAAGCTGGTGAAGTGATTCAAGCAATCCTACGAGAAGTTCCTGTGCCAACCGTTTGAGTTGACCAACGTTACTTGAATTGAGGTGATGATTGATGTGGAGCCGTAAATCTGCTATGCTGGGAAGTTTGGCTGTTGCCATGTATTTGCTTGGGTTAACCTTGCGAAACTCCCAACTCGTTACAATTGCGGTTGTCATCTTCGTGTTCCTCACCTGGGCTGCCTTGTTTGGCGGTCACGCAGACGTCGCTTCAAGCGGCCGTCGCGCAGATGAATGGACGGGTGAAGAGGGAGTGGCCCTTGGCAGCGTGACTGCCATGCGTAAACTCTCAAGCGCCCGGATTTTCGAAGATGGTGAGTTAAACATCACGCTGAGAATGCAAAATCATTCATCACTCGCCAAAATTTTGGAAGTACGCGACCGTGTTCCTGAGGTCATGCGCATCAAAGATGGTGCGAATTACATCTTGATGGAACTCGGACCTCGCCGTGAAACCCTCATCGAATACACCGTCGAATGCCCTCTACGAGGCTTCTACAGCGTGGGTCCTGTGGCTGTCAGGATCCAAGACCCGTTTGGTCTGTTCCACAAGGAAAAGGAATTGCATGTCTACAATGATTTCCTTGTGTTCCCAAAGATGGAAGACCTCAAAGAAACGTTCGTCAAATCCCGTGTTCCGAAGATTTTCACTGGTGCGGTCAACATCCGTCAACCCGGTCCTGGTTCAGAATTTTACTCCCTTCGTGAGTACTTCGAAGGTGATTCCTTCCGAGCCATCAACTGGTCTGCATACGCACGATCTGGTAAACTCATGGTCAACGAGCGTGAGCGTGACGCTGTATCGGACATCATCATCATTGTTGATTCCCGCTCAGTCGCAGAAACCGGGCCTGTGTCTCGAAATGCACTCGTGTATTCCACTCGAGCAGCTGCTTCGCTTGCCAAGTACTTCCTTGGCCGCCGTGACAGCGTCGGTGTGATCGTCTACGGTGACGAAGTGGTCAGCGTTGACCGTGATACGGGCAAGAAACAACTCTATGTCATCCTGACCAAACTTGCTGGGGCCGTTGCCCGCGGTAACATTCCACTGCAAGTGGTTGTGAACCGTATTCTACCACACATCAACAAGGGAAGCCCAATCATCTTCCTTTCCAATCTTGAGGACGATCCAACCATCGTCAACGCGCTCAGGGATTTCCGAGCACGTGACTTTGATGTGACCGTCCTTACCCCCTCATCGCTTGAGTTCGAGTTTGATGCACGCCGTATCGACCGCACCGGGTATGAGGTCATGAAGACCGAGCGAGACGTACTCATCAGTGAGTTGCGTGGACTCGGTGTGAACATCATGGACTGGGAGCCAGATATGCTCCTTTCAACCGCTCTTGCTGGAGCACGAGGATTCTGAGGTGATACGATGACTGTAAGCAAGCCATCCAGCGATACTGCCCACCTTTACGATGGAAAAACCGTTCGATCATCCGCACCTTCCCGAAAGAAGGCAGCAGGTCAAATTGGTGCAGGTAGTGACATCCCTAAGGATGCCATTCCGACCGTCGAGATTCCATCTTTCATCGAAAGCCTGCTCGGCGGACCACTTGTCCCAAAGGCGAAGTTCCTTCCACCCGCAAAGTGGGTTCAAACCTTACAATTGGTCGTCTATGGGGTGCTCGTTGCACTTGCTATGTTGACCTACATGATTTCGCCACCTGAAGGCACAATCTGGTACATGATTACTGGAAGCCTTGGTATTGCGACTGTTCTTCAATTGATTCTCATCGTGGCTGCAACAGGCACTGGCTTCTGGGGTACCTTCCAACGCGATGGAAGGTTTACGCTGGTGAGCAACCTCATGTTCATCCTCGCCATTCTCCGTTTTGCGTCCTCCAAGGTGACCCTTTCGAGTGACATGTTTGGCTTGCAAGACAAACCATTCCTCCTTTCGGGACTCGTGGTCGTCTATGCTGTTCTTTTGATCATGTACTTCGAACTCAGCAACGGTGTTCTTCGGTATTCAATGCTCGATACGAGCATTCGCACCAACGAAGTTTATGTGATGAACCCTCAGAAAATCGTTGGTAAATACCATCGTTCCCTCATCATCAACCCAATCATTGCCGTTGTCCTTGCGACCGTTGTGCTTTCCGCAAACACCATTCTCCCGTTCTTTGTTGGCATCTTCTCAAAAGACACCGCCCTTCGAATGGAAGAGTCAGTTGAACTCATCTCCGTGTACGGTGTGGCACTCGGGACCTTCTTCGTGTTCTGTGTGGTCGGTGGATTGTTCGCTCTAAACCTTCCAACTCACTTGCAGAACTTCCGTGAAAAGCGAGCAGAGTGAAGTTCACTTTCGTGTCTGCACGGTGTGCTTCAAGCCACACAGTTGACTTAATTCCTTGAGCAACATGGCCATGTCAGTTGTTTGTGTAAGCATGCGAACTGCATGGCCAGTATCGGAAAGGATCTCAATGCCCATGGCGTTCGCTCTTTCTTCATCTAATGCCTCTTGAGCTTCTTCACGGTTCCCAACAAGCGAAAGGATTGCTGTGTGGGTTTCGAGGTCTGCAGGACCAAATTGAGATTCAATCAACCTCGTTGCAACCAACGAGTCATGTTGGGATACAATCCAGCGAATGTCTCCTGGCTGGCTGTCGAGGTGCCAACAGGCGATTCCTTCCTCATCGAACTGGAGCAACACCTCCCCGAGGCGCCGGCTTTGTTGTTCCAAGGATTTACTCTGACAGCGTATGGAAACAACGCTTGGCATGCACCCGATGGCTTTGATGGCGTTTTCTTGGTATAAGTCGGGGCCAACAACGGTTGAGGTGCTCGTGTCGAATGCGCCGTGGAGGTGGCGTACTTCGAGTGGGATCCCTGTATCAGTCAACGGTTCGACAGTGGCAGGATGAAGAATGGGCGTATCAAGCCGAGAAAGTTCCAATGCCTCTCCGTACCCGAGGTAGGCGAGTGGTTCAGTTTTGATGCCCCACCTTGGGTTCAGTGGCATAATCCCGGCTACGTCTTTCCACAGGATTACTCTGTGAGCATCAACAATTCGAGCAATCGAAGTGGCAGTGTGGTCGGAGCCGCCTCGACTGAGCAGTGCCAGTTCGCCGTCCTTTCCTTCACCGAACCAGCCAGTGATGACAGGCGTTCCCTGCAATGAAGTTCGATCGAGTAACTTCATCGACGCCTCAAGGTCTACGGTTGGTGCCCGGTTGATTCCATTCAGCCGAAGGCCAATATCCTCAGCACCGACCGGATGGGCATCGATTCCATATTGTTTGAGTCGATGAGCCACAACCAAGGCAGAGAGTCGTTCTCCAGCGGCAAGCAGTCGGTTGACTGCTATTCTGTCGCTTGGATGGCTTGCCAGTTCGACGAGGGATTGTTCTATGCCGTTCAGAACCTTCGTGAACAATGGTCCCAGTTCACTGGTGAGCAACCCAGAAGCAAATCGAAGGTGTTGACTGGACAAATCGTTGACCAATCGGCTTGCATACCTTGGTTCCTTACTTGCCCGCATGAGGCGGTCTGTTGTACCCCAAAGAGCAGAGACAACGACCACTGCGCGACCATCCCAATCACCAACAACCTCAGCAATTCGATCAAGGTCGGAAGAATCACGAAGGCACGAGCCTCCGAATTTGTGAACCGTAATGGTTTCACTCATCGAGGAAGCCCCCTCGTAATGCTAAATCGGTCAAGACAAGAATGGCCATTGCTTCAACTACAGCAACAGCCCTCGGGCCCAAAACAGGGTCGTGACGTCCCTTGACGGTCAACGGCTCAATGACCCCGCTCTCAAGGTGGAGGGTCTTTTGTTCAGAGGCAATGCTTGAGGGCGGCTTGAACGCAACAGAGCAACGAATAGGGGCGCTTGTTGCAAGCCCTGCCAGCACCCCATCAGGTCGATCTCCCATCGGCGTTGGCGATTCGGGAGTGCCCCCCCATGCATCGTTATGTTCCAACCCCGTCATGTTCACGACGTCGAATCCACGACCAAACGTAACTCCACGGGCGGCGGGGATCGACATCATGGCTCGAGCCATGGCAGGTTCGATTCCATCGAACCATGGTTCGCCAAGGCCGAGCGGCGTCCCTGTGACCACAAGGTCGACCCTTGATCCAATTGAATTGAGGCTCATGCGTTGAGACTCAACGAGGATGACCATCGCTTCAGCAGCCTCAGGATCTCTACAGCGCATTTCTTTGCAGGCATCGGTGGACCATCGTGCTGGTTGGAGCTCCATTTCACCAGCCTCCACGTTTCCGATGGCACCAACCTGTGCCTCGGCTTTGATTCCTAGCGGGGTCAGCAACGGGGCTACAAATGCGGCAGCTGCAACGAGAGGGGCGGTAAGCCTTGCAGAGGACATCCCTCCGCCCCTGAGGTCGGCTTCACCGTTTGTTCGCTTGTGCATCACCATGTCTTGATGCCCTGGCCGTGGATGATGAGGGAGGAAATTGTAATCTTTTGACTTGGCGTCTTGATTTTGGATTGAGATTTCAATGGGCCCGCCAGTGGTTTTTCCCTCAACGACGCCGCTTAGGAACTCGACGCGATCTTGTTCCTTGCGTTTGCTTGCATAGCGCCCACCCGGCCTACGGGTGGCCATGGCTTCTGCAATGCCTGCATCATCAACAAGGAGTCCATTTGGAACGCCTTCGAGAATCGCCCCAACGCGGGCCCCATGGCTTGTCCCAAACAGGGTCAAGCGAAGGTGTTCACCCAGCGTCATTTGCATGTGACTCAATTGTTCCAACGGCGCTTCCTTCAAGAAGGTGCGTGCTTCTCCATGCTGTTTTACTCGACAGACTCACCGTTTAGGAAAGAGGCTTCAATCACCGTCACGCCCTTGACCCTTGTCTCAAAGAAGTTTTTCAGTCGCTCACAGGTTGGTTTGCTAACCTTTGGCGTAACGACCACAAGGGCAGTTCCTGAGCCGGAGATTCCTGCAGCACGCGCCCCATTTAGCAAGGAGTCATTGGTGATTTTTCTGCCTGTAACATCGCCAAGGACGCCGAGCATCGCCCGACCATTCCAAGTCAACGCCACGAGTTCCCTTCCTTCCTGGAGGGCGCTCAAGGCTTGTCGGAAAGTGTCTTGATGGGGTACGAACTCCTCCAAAGTGGGCTTATGTCCACGATCGCCTCTGCATACAATCAACAGGTACCAATCTTCGGCGTTCGGGCCACTGCTCTCCATGAGGACGCCATCCTCAATGCTTTCCGCCTGCGGATCGATGAGTTTCCACCCGGGCGTTGCACACGCCCATGCATCATCAACTGAGCCCGTGAGGGTCACACCTGCGAGGATTTGTGATTGGACGGAAAGTCCGACGATGTCTGCATCAGAAAGTTCGGTCGAGGTTGCTCCTGCGAGGGCACGGAGCGCAGCAATCGAGGTTGCAGCGCTGGATTTGAGGCCCTGACGAGGTGGTATTTTCGAAGCGACCGCCCAGTGGAGGTCTTCTGCTGTTTTCCCTTCGGGAAGTGAATGGCCAGCATCGGTCCATGCCTTTAGAACACCATCGAGAAGACCATCAGGGTCATCGAGTGCTCGTTTGCTGGGTGAATCGAGGAGGCGAACTGCCACTGGGAGGTCCAAGGCCATGCTTGCGCCATAGCCTAATCCTGCCGCGTGAAGAAGACTGCAGGCACCATGTGCCTTGCCGTTTCCAAGTACCGCCAAATCATCACCTCTCAGAGACGAGGCTCGAGATGGTGACGCCGATATGGCGAGCACCGTCGTCGTCCCAACCAAGAATCTCGTCATCAGTTCGTAACGATGTTACTGACACTGGATTCCCGATTGTATCGACTGCCCGGACTGTCTCTGCTTGCTGTAGGAACATGTGCCCCTCTTTATCGTTTTCATCCACCCACCTGAATAATAAAAGGGGGCGTTGTTCAATCTTGAGTCGACCGATGACCAATTGGCGAGTCATGCCTTGTTTACTGGCGATGGTGACACAATCACCAGAGTTTAGTTCTGCCAAATATTTGGTCGTTCCATCTGCCATCAATGCATACGATTGGGGTGAGCCCGCATTCACTCTGAACGGCCTTGATGGAACGAATTCAGAAGGGACAGTTTCTCCGTGGACGAGCATGAAACTGGAAGCATTTGAGCCAACGAGCATCCCTTCGCCAAGTTCCAGCATGGAAGTGAAATCAATACAGTAGCGTTCTCCGATGCCACCTTCTTCGACTGACTTGATCTTCAGTTTAGAGAGGGACAATGTCGTTGCGTTGTGTTCTGGAGCGCCGGCAACTTCGCCGTGCAGTTCGAGGCGCTGAGCTTTTGCAATACAGGCTGCTTCGAGCATGGACTGCTCGTCAGGGATGACGATTGCGTCAACACCTTGTTGAAGCGCAAAAGCTGCTCCTTGAATCTGTGCAGGGGTTGTCATTACAGCAGCAATCCTTGTTGGTGTGCCTTCGTTTGCTGCGATGAGATTTTCAAGAGGAATCATCGACCAAGACTCAAACGATACCATGAGCCACCCAACGCTACCAATCAGTGATTTTGCCTTTTCTTGATCCCGACTGTCTGTTACGTGGACGGCAGCTCCGACCATGTTCTTGTCAAGGTAGAGTTTGCTGCCCTCCACATAGGATTCCGTACCGTCAATGAGGCGATTTACGCCCTCGTGAACGGGCCCATCCCCGCTGCTGTGGGTTCGGACATCGAGCCAAATCTCCATGTTCTCGCCTCATAGGTTGCAAGCCTTCATCGCATCGGCGACCGATGCATCTTGGTGGACCAGCATGACAAGTGCTTTTGCAATCCCTTCCACATTTTCATGAGCAAAGACCTGCCTTCCCATGCAGATGCCTGATGCTCCAGCATCAAGCGCCGAGCGAACCATCGTGAGGATGCCTTCACTGTCACCTGTTGAAGGTCCCCCTGCGACCAGAACTGGAATTGGTACGGCATTGGCAATCTGACTGAACGACTCAGCATCACCCGTCCACACGGTCTTTGCAGCATCACAGCCTAATTCGAAAGCCAGACGCACCGCGTGAGCATTGCAGTGTGTGATATCGCCTTGAATTGGATTCAAGTGTTCACCACGGGCGTACACCATGCCAAACATGGGTAGGTTGTGGTGCAGCGCCTCTCTGCTCAATTGGCCCATGCGCTCGATCATGGAGGCTTCATTTGGGCTCCCCATGTTGACTTGGCACGATACCCCCATGCCGCCTCTTGGAACGACTTCGTCTGCGTGACCGACGATGACTTTGTTTGCAGCATCGGATCCTGCATGTCGGGTGGAGACTGAAAAGTGAATGACCATCGAAGTGGATGTCCCCTCACAGAGGTGGTTGTAGTGATTCACGACGCCCTTTTGAGCCACAATGCCGTCAACACCTGCAGCAACAAGCGATCTGATGACGCCCTCTGTGTCGGTCAGCCCAGGGATTGGAAAGTCAGAGGCTCCGTGGTCGATTGGAATCCACACACCGCGCCCGTTGGGCAACAGGCGTTCGAGCCGTTCTGCTTTGTCCATGCTTTCTCCAAACGGTCCCTATTCTCAAGGTTTCGCACCCAGAGGCGTTCAGTTGGATTGCTCGGAACCCCAGTGCATGAGAGCGATTTCGGCCCTGCTGAGGTGTTCTTGGAGGGTTGAACGCGGCGTGTCCATCAACTCTGCAAGTTCACGGAGGTTGATTTTCTTAGGGTGCTCGTAATACCCCGATGAAACGGCGACTTTCATGCATTCAATTTGACGTTCTGTTAACAACGTCTCGACAATGCTCTTGCTGCTTTCCATCTCAACAACCTTTACCACATCTGGAGGTAGGAGTTTTCTCGCAATTTTCAAGAAACTCGAGATCCCACTTGGGACGCCTCGAACTTTGATTGAAATCCCTTCACCACCGTAGGTGTAAGGCGGAAGGATGTGGATGTTTTCGAACTTGATGGCGGCGATGGAAAGTGGATGTGAGTTCCACACCACGATGTGCCTGCCGTCGCCTACGCCGAGCACGCTTTCAACCTTGAGAAACGGGACTGCATCGAGGTCTTCCGGGCCGCGACCTTCGCAAAAAGAGGCGTGGATCAATTGTCGAATACCGTCTTCTCCGATGTCCAAGTGGCCAACGACCTCCAAGGAATGCGCAATTTTGGCGATTGGAGCGTACTCGGAATTGGCAACGGTCTCGGCCGTCCATCGCAGATGGATTTCTCTCATACGGCAGGCCATAGGGCGCATGGTATATTTGCTTGCCTTCATGAGGGGGCGTTTCCAGAGGTTGTTTCAGTCTTCTGTGGCCTTTTTTTCTTGGGTCGGATTTATATTCGACCGGCTGGTCGGACCGATTGGTCGAATGCCTCTCGCACGCTATGAATCCATTGAAGAATCGCTCAAAACGAGGATTCTTGATGTTTCTAAGGAAGAATTCTCTGCTCACGGCTTCGAAGGCGCTTCGTACAACAAAATCATACAAAAAATTGGCATCTCGAAAGGTTCGATGTACTATTACTTCGAAAACAAGGAAGACCTGTTCATCACGTGTTTTCTGGATGCCTTTGCTCATGCAACAGGACGATTTGGTTTTGACTATACCACATTCCCAGTGGGGGATGACGTGCAAACCTATTGGAATTCAATCAAGATGATTTCATCAAAGCAGTGGAATGATGTTCTTCGGCATCCACTGCTCATGTCCCTCATGCGTCAATTGGTTTTGCTGGGTACCGATCACCCCATTTTCCGCAAGTTGAACGCTGTATGTGAGGGTTTGAGCGAGTATGGAGACCTTATGGCCATTCTCGAACATGGGGTGGAAATCGGAGCGATCCGTGATGATGTACCCCTCAATGTGCTCGTTCGGATGAACACCGAATATGAGGTGTGGCTAATGCAAGAAATGCAAGAAAAGCGTTTAGGTGAGCAACAGGTGGTTGAGAAATTCTTTGAGATGTTTAAGCAACTCTTTGAAACAAAAAGGTGAACAAATGAACAAATTATTGCAAATGGAAAACCTAGAACGACATTATGACACACCTGCTGGCGTTGTCAAAGCGCTTGATGGCGTGAGCTTCGAAATCCATGAAGGCGAACGTGTCATTCTTCTGGGCCCATCTGGTTCTGGAAAAACAACGCTTCTGAATTGTCTTTCAGCTCTCGACAGCCCAACTGGCGGCGAATACACGTTCACATCCGGGAAATCGGAAGTCATGGATTCAGTGCCACGGAACAATTCTGAGAAAATGACCTCCTTCCGTAGGGAAAATATCGGTTATGTGTTCCAATTTTTCAATCTCTTGCAAGACCTCACTGTTCTTGAGAATATCCTTCTGATCCAAGAATTGGCTGGTAAAAAAGACCCTGCTCGAGCCAAGGAATTGTTGAAACTCGTTGGTCTAGAAGCCGAAGTCGACCGCTTCCCTGGTGAAATCAGCGGAGGACAACAACAGAGAGTAGCGATTGCACGGAGCATTGCTAAGCGTCCAACCCTTTTACTCGGTGATGAACTCACAGGTAACCTTGACACCGAGACTTCGAACAAAGTTATGGAAGCCCTGGTGAGTGCATGCAAGCAAGAAAACATCACCTCTGTGTTCGTCACCCACGACGAAGGATTGGTCAAGTATGCGACCAGGGTGATCCGAATTGACAGTGGAAAGATTGTCTCAGACGAACAAACCAACAACGATTCTGAGTGAGGGTTTACCATGTCTGCTCTCTTGAACAAGCGCTTGGCTCGAAGCCTATGGCGAACCAAACTGCGGCTTTTGGCCGTCGTTTTGATGGTGTTTGTCGGTGTCTTTGCTGGCATTACCTTTGGTGGTTATGCTCACAACCTCGGTGGCATGTACGATACCATGCAAGCCGATGATGAAAGTGGTACGAATCTTGCCGACCTTTGGATTGACAATCGCAGTGCTGCATGGACCTCGGAACAAGTCAATGCCTTCTGTGCAGCATTGGGAACTGCTTGGGATTCCTCAACGGTTTCTCAGTCTCTTGATTCATGTGAAGGCCGTACCGTTGCCCAAGGCGCGATGTTCCACACCAACGACACCGGTGAACACATCATCAATTCTCTATGGCACGGCATTCCTGATGGTGCTAATGCTGACCGTGTATGGATGCCTGAAGGGCATTCCGAAGGCAGAACGGCAGTTGCTGCTGATGAAATTGTCATCGATGCTCACGTCACAGAGGCGCTTGAACTCAGTCTTGGAGATACGGTGAGCATTGGTGCAGGAAATGCAACCGCAGATTTCACCCTCGTCGGAATGGGGTACCATCCTCTGCATGTGATCATGGCACCTGAGGGGACGCTGTTCCCTCCTGAATCAGGCGAATACGTGGTGGGCTACCTCTCCGATGCTGGAATGGCTCGATTGACCGGCGAAGCCGTCGGTATGAGCAACATCATCATGCTGGATGTCGAGGGAACCCCTTCGTTTGACCTTCCAGACACAAGCGAATATGAGGGTGAGGAAATTGATGCTGTGAAGCTGTTGGTCGATACAGCACTTGTCGAATCAGAACTCGATGCTCGAGTGCGTGACCGCGGACAGAACGAACCCGTTGAAGTCATGCGCCAAGATCTCGAAGGAACCGAGCGAACAACCGTCCCGTTCACCGTGATGATTGCATCAATCGCAGCAATCACGATTGTGTTGAGTCTGCAGCGCTTGGTGCAAAGCCAAGCAAAGGAGATCGCAGTGCTGCGAACATTGGGTGTCAAACGCTCATCGCTTATGACCGGCTATCTCGCTGCGCCACTGGTGATTGGCGGCATCGGTTGTGCACTTGGAGCGTTGGCTGGGCCTGTGGGCATGAATGGAATGTTGGATTTCTACCAAGACTTGGTTGGCGTACCGATTGTCGAGCGAACAGTCCCCTCCTCAGTGATTCTAACGGTCATTGGCTCGACGATGCTTGTTGTGTTTTTGTCGGGAGCATTCCCTGCGTGGAAGGCAAGCCGCCTTGATCCGTTAGCGGTTCTTAGCGGTCAAAGTGATATGAGGGTGGGCTCAAACCTCCTTCGAAAATTGACATCATGGATGCCAACAACGCTCGGACTTTCGATTCGTTCAAGCATGCGCAAACCGATCCGGCTCACGATGACTTTTGTCGCTGTAGGGATCTCTTTGATGCTTTTCGGCTCGATTCAAATGATGTCTGCCGGACTCCAAGATACGATGGTTGGAGGTCTCGAAGACGATCAGACATGGGATGCACAAGTCTACATTATGCCAGAGGCGGAAAGTCCTGTTGTTGATTGGGCAAACAACAATTCAGCATCGTATGAGATGATCATTGAGATGCCACTTGGTTCGGTTGAAGATGGTGATGGAATCGACCGAGTGTTCACCCTTGTTGGCCTCGATTCATTTGATGAAGGCATGCGTTCTGTTTCTGTTCTTGAAGGCAATACCCCCGCTGCAAACGCTGCAATTATACAAGTTATGATGGATGAAGGGAGCATGAATTTCCTTGACTGGGAAGTCGGTGAACAGCACACAGTGGACGTCAACGGAGCGGAACTGGATGTGGAAATTGTTGGAACTTCAGCAGCAGAATTAGCCCGTACCATGTATTTCATTCGAGATGATTTGAGTGGTATCCTTGGTGTCAACGCGACTTCGATTTATCTTGAATTCCCGTCCGGGGTTACAGTCGATTCTGCTTTAGGTGAAGTTTCAGCAGGCATTGTTGAGCGGCAAACGCTCCTCAATGGCATTAACAGCTTGCTCGATCAACAGACTCAAATCTTCCAGACAATGATGTACTTGGGACTTCTTTTCACGGTCGTTGTCATGTTCAATACCATGATCATGAACGTGGCAGAGCGGGACTTTGAATTGGCAACACTTCGGGTTCTTGGTGCGTCGACACGCAGTCTCGGAACGATGCTTTTGTTTGAAAGCCTCTTGATTGGTATCATCGGTGGAATTGTCGGCGTCCTGTTCGCATACGGTGGAGCTGTTGGTCTTGCGGCCTCGTTTTCTTCGTGGCAGTTCTTCGTTCCTGTGACAATTGTACCGAGTGTGGCATGGCAACTAATGTCTGGAGTTATTCTCATCGCTGTAGCAATGACACCATTCGGCGTGTGGCGTCTTCGCAGGATGGACTTGGTGGAAAAAGTCAAGGATTTGTCTGCTTGAAACGTTTCCATCCAACCGATGCTACAATAGATGAGTTCTGCTTAGGCTCTTCCAATGGACCCTCAATCAATTGGAATGTTGGCTGTGTTCGGCGGTGGCTTTACCATTGGTCTTTGGTACATTGCAACTCGGAATGAAGCCCAATTGAACATGCGTCATGGGATGAGTCCAGAAGGACTCCGGTACAACAGCGGTCAACCTGGTTTTGGCAACGCGAAGCAACAACTCAATGCCAAGTTGGCCGTCGTCGAAGAACGCCGAAGAGCACGAGAACTCGCTCGAGGTCGGCTTGCACAATTGGAAGCAGAACAGAACGTCAAGAAGCAGGCTGCCGAGCGCGCAGCCCGCCAAACTGCAGAGCAGGCGCGGGAAGCTGAACGCCTCCGTCTTGCTGCAATTGCAGACGCACAAGCTGAGGCAGAAGCAGCAGCCCGTCAAGCAGAAGATGAAGCCGAACGAAGGCGAAGAGAGCGCGAAGAAGCCCGTCTTGCCGAAGCTCGAAACGCTCAATTGGCCGAACTTGAAGCACAACGCCAATCCGAACTCGAGGCTGCTGAAGCGGCACGACTCGCTGAAATCGATGCAGCAAGGGAAGCAGAAGCCATTCAGTCCAAGCAAGCAGCAAAGGCTGCTATGAAGGAACTCAAGGAGCGACTTGAGCGTGAGGGTGCCCGATCATCTGACGTTCAAGTTTCGTTGATGTGGAACAACTTCAATGATTTGGACTTGCACATTGTTTGTCCTTCAGGTGAGCGAATTCACGGTGGAAATAAAATCTCGAAATGCGGTGGCGAACTCGACGTTGACGCAAACGTTCGTCCAGAGAGCAAGAAACCTGTTGAGAACGTATACTGGCCGGAAGGGACTGCTCCTGCTGGACAATACCAAGTGTATGTTCACCACTACAAGAAGCACAAGAAGCGACGCTCCAAGGACCCAACAAAATTCCAACTCATTGTGAATTCAGTTGGTGATGTCATGGAATACAAAGCAGCTCTCACTCATGGCGACCCAATCATGCTGGTTGCTACCTTTGAGGTGCCGAGCATGGCTGAACGACGTCGTGCCAAGAAGGAACTCGAAGACCGTCTTGCGGCACTTGAACGGGGCGAAGATCCCGATTCTATGACAGAACTTCCTCCTGAGGACACTTCCACCGCCACACAGGACACGAGTGGCTTGATCGATGAACTGAATGACCGACTTGAGCGCGAAGGCGCTGAATCAACCTTTGAGGGCTCGGATGCCGCAGAACTCCCGAGTGCACCAGACTTGGATGAATTGAGTGAAAACCAATCCAGCACTGATTAAGCAAAACGCACCGATGCCAGAGCAAACTTTCCAGGGCGGGTCGGTCAAAACGAGGTCAACCTATGTGCGTTTAGCACGTGGATTGTTGTTTGCTCAAGACAGAATGTCATGCAGCCGATTGGTGTCAGCCGCCTTTCGAATCGAGCGGGCAATGCGCCGGCCTGTTGACATTCGTGTTTCGTTGAGGTCGGAATAAGGAGAGCCGCCAACAAACGGATTTGAGCCTGCCACAATTCGAGCACTGATCTCAAAGACCTTGAACTCAAGTTGGTCGGTGACGATCGTTTCAAGACAAAATGGGCCAAGCATGCCTCTGCTGTCTTCTTCCAGTTCAAACGAAGCAGCAACGGTTCCTTCCGCCATCTCAAAGGCCCTTGGTAGCAATGATTCACGAATCACAACCGGTTGGTTCCCTGTGACCACAAAGGAAGGCTCTAAGGCCATTTCACGGAGGTCACGCAGCGAACCAAGTTTGTAGAATTCGTCGACATTTGATTCGTCACGGCGGTCCATTGACATCAATTCTAGACGGCCAAGGTTCTTCCCAGCGTTCTTTCCTCTTCCTTGCACTTGGTAGCCATCTTCTGCCGTTGGGTCAAAGAAAAAGTGGAGGTAGTACCGGCATCCAAGTACATATTCCTGAATTGTGAATTCCTCTTCAATGTCGACATTGCGCCTAAAGTCACGGTAATCCCTTGCGATGAAGTAACCGCGCCCACCTTTGGCTCCAGCGTACTTGACGATGACAGGCCCATCGATATCGTGAGGGTCCTCGAGAACTCGGGGCATTGTGCAGCCACCGCTTTCAAGCCACTGTCGTTGCCGTGCCCTGCTGCTTTCCCAGTGGAGAATACCACGGTTTCCGAATGTGGGTACCTCCAATGCTCTGAAGTTAGAGGACCCCAAATATTCGACGAGCGAACCGTGTGGAATGATGACGACATTGCGCTCTCTGAACCATTCTGCGTGATCGAGCATCTCTCTGTAATTTTCCAGCATGAGCCATTCGTCTGGTTCAGCACCGGGGAATGCTTTGTAGAAGCGTCGTCGGTTTTCTCCGACAGCAATTCCGAGAGTTTTGAATCCCTCCATTCGAGCGCCATGGAGAATTTGAAGCGATGAGTGGGAGGCAACCACACCGATGACAATGTTGTCTGCATCATAGTCTGCGAGCCAATGCTTCAGTGTTTCAGCGTCTACGACCATGTCGAGGGGTTCCGTATTTGCTCTATGAGGGTTATGATGAAACACCTTGATTCTAAGCAGAAAAAAACCGAATTCTTTTCGCCGAGGATGCCGCAACAACGACAAACCCTCTGCCTAAGGGTCGACCAATGATTTGGTACCAGGTTTCGCTTCGGATTCTTCTTTCCGGAGGGGTGGTGGTGGCAGCGAGTGAACTTGCAAAACGTAGCAGCGTGGTAGGTGCTTTGCTCATCTCACTCCCTTGGCTTCGATGATGACTCTGATTTGGTTGTACCATGACGGACAGGATGCAGAACAGATTGCGTTGTTTTCAAAGGAAGTGCTATGGCTCGTGATTCCATCGCTTGCCTTCTTCTTGACCCTACCCTTATTTTTGAAGAACGATGTGGATTTCATCCCTTCATTCTTCCTTTCGTCCATCCTGACTGCTGCTTGTTACGCTGCAAGTCTGTATGCCCTCTCCGATGGTTTGGCAACTGGCTGATGGCAAGAAACCGATGGTGATTTCACGCTGATGCAGTGAAGGCTTCAAGGGCTTGATTTGAATGTCGAACCATGTCCGAAGAAACACCCTCGCATCGAATGACCTACGGTGGCTACTTGCGATTGGATGAACTTCTCGAACTTCAAGACGGGCCGGAGGGCTACTCGCCAGCCCCATGCAATGATGAACAACACTTTGTCATCACTCACCAAGCCTTTGAACTGTGGTTCAAAATGATCCTAAGAGAACTCAAGGAAGTTCATGCGCTCCTCAATGTAGGGCGCGTCGAAGAAAAATCACTGCCAATTCTGGTCCACCATCTGGATCGTGTGACCGAAATTTTCCGCCTTCTTTCCAATCAGTGGAAGGTGATGGAAACTCTTTCTCCTCAAGATTTCCTTGCGTTTAGGGATAAACTGGGCACCTCTTCGGGCTTTGAATCGTGGCAAATGAGGGAACTTGAAGTTCTCTTGGGCCTTGCGAATGAGCAACGAATGGGTGGAATGGACCCGCTCGAACACATGAGGAAACTCGCTCGAGAAGGAAAGATCAGCCAAAAGGTTCTCTCAAACTTTGAAGCCACTTCACAAGCCCCCTCTCTCAATGATGCGTTGATGTCGTGGCTTGAGAGGACACCAATCAACGGGTCGCTTCAAGGCAGCGATGGCGATGAAAAGGTCATCGCCGAGTTTGTCGAAGGGCATCTTGGTGCAATGAAAAGACACGGCGAGAAAGTCATTGCTCACATCGTCGCCATCGGACACGGGCAAGAAGAGCAAGTGCGTCCTCGAATCGAGGGCGCCTATCACCAGGCAGAAACCTTCCTCAAGCCAGACGGTGCTGTTTCACGCGCCCGAGCAGGACTCCTGTACATCGAATCATACCCGGAATTGCCTCTGCTTGCTTGGCCAAGGCGCCTCATTGACTCATTTGTTGGACTTGAGCAGAGCATGATTTTGTTCCGCTCAGCCCACGCTCGCATGGTTGAGCGTATGATTGGCCGGCGTATGGGGACTGGAGGTTCAAGCGGTGTCGATTATCTTGATGCAACCACCAAATACCGAATTTTTGTTGACCTGTGGGCTGTTCGCACGATGCTCGTTAAGCGGGATGCCCTTGATGATGTGAAACAACCCGATTTCTACGGGTTTGCAATCGATGACTGAATTCAATCCAAGTGTGGATCGATGTCGATTGGGATCAACTCGTGCTCGTATTCATAGAGAGCAATCTTGAGTGGATCGAGGACGAAGCGAACGGACGCTTCTTCAAGACCGTAAAGGGAGACAAGTTCTTCCATGAATGCTTCGCGAAGAACTTCTTCGTTTGCGTAAAGGGGGGCACCCATTCCAATTTGGAGTGCTCGCGCACCGATAATTCGAGCTCGTTCGAAGCGGGTATGGAGTCGTGCTGGCTTGACCATAGGAGATGCACCTGCGACAGTGTCGCATTCTGCCGACTTGCCTACTGTTCTTGAAAGTAACCCAAGCCGTGGCCCGCGGAATCAGGCCTCTTCATCCTTGCCGGACGGGGTTGATTGTTGGCCAACGGCGTCCTTCCACATCGCAAATGCTGGAAGTAAAAGGAAGACGAGAACGATGGTCACGCCCACGACGAGCATTTCACTCGAGTCGCCCTTGATGGTGGACAGAACCCTATCGTCCACGTTCTCGTTCAAGTCAAGACCAACGGCAGGCGTTTCTGACTTGACCGTCAAATTACGAACACCCTCTCGTTCGAGCATAACCACGAAACCGGTGCCGTTCATCTCAACCAAGTCTGTAATGTTCCCTTGCTCGTCTGTGGCGTTGAAATGGAGGGCTGCAATCACCATGTTGCTGTGGTTGTAGGGTTCGGTTTCATGAGCGACGGCGTCGAGCCTCCAAACCGTCACAGTTCCTTGTTCAGTGGTGTTCCACGACAACGTTCCGTTCGAATAGGATGTGTTGGTGAGCCCCTGGAACACAGTGGTGCTGTTGCTCATGACCTCGCCTAAATCTTGAGCCTGGCTCGTTCCAGTTAGAAGGCCATCCCCGTTGTGGATGAGGCTCGGAAGGAACAACAATCTGTAAAGAGCATTAAATCGCAGGTTGGAAACCGAGTTGTAGGTGAGATCCTGAGGCGATGGATGATGCCGCATAACAAAGGTGTCATTTTCCACAAGGTCATCTAAATCTTGATCCAACACTTTGCAAGGCTCGCACCAATCTGCCCCAAAGTATTCCACCAAATGCGAGGGCCGGAATGGGTCACAATCGGTCTGTATGAGGCATTCATCATCGATCACGAGCACATCAAGTGTGGCTCCATTTTCTTCAGTCGTTGGCTCTTCGGCTTGCAAATTTCCTGAGACCGTGCTACTGAGCGCAACCAAGAGGAAGACGACCAGAACACCCCGCTTCAATTCCTGTGCCTCCTCGGTGTGATGCTATAGGAATGTGTTCAAAAGGGGTCTCCTCTCACCTTCACCCATGGAGGCTGTATGGTGGCGTCGCCCGTCGACCCTACCCATCGTCCTGCTGGTGATGGCCCTCGTCATCATCGTCGCAGGTGGTACGATTCGCATTAACGATGCAGGGGAATCTTGCCCAGATTGGCCCCAGTGTTTTGGAACGTGGGGTTTCGACATCTCGACGGATGAACAAACGGCGTATTGGGAGGCTAACCCAGACGAGATTGATTCTCGCGGCGAGGACCATCGTTACACAACGTTCGAAATTTTCACAGAATGGATTCACCGAGCCTTGGCTGCGGTCATTGCCTTACCTGTTCTGCTCAATGCGTTGCTCCTGAGATCGAAGCGAGCGTTCTACGGTCAGCGTGCCTACAACCTCTCTGTTTTTGCAGGTATCATGCTCATCATGCAAGCCACTGCAGGGGCCGTTACCGTGTTCTATGACAACGCCGATTGGTCGGTTGCCCTTCACCTTTCGATGGCGTGTGTGTTCTCTGCGACCTTCATTTTCCAACACATGGAGATGAGGTCGAAAGAAGGGTCGCTTCATCCCTTGTTCTCTCTGCCTCAACCTTTCATTGAAGCCAACAAGCGGCGAGTCAACGCCATGGTTGGCGCAGTCTTTACGCTGCTAATCCTCGGTGCTTGGGTCTCCTCCACTGCAGGCGGACAGTACAATCAAGGCTGCTCGGTTGGGTTCCCGACTGGATGGCCAAAATGTAACGGAAGCGTTCTTCCTTCGTTTAATGGACCGGGTGTGCTCGTTCAAATGGTTCACAGATTCGGTGCTTTGGTAGTCGGGCTGGTCCTCGTTGCCGGTTCTGCGCGCATTCGCTCGGAAGCTCGCACCCATGATGCCACACCGGCGTTTGGCCGCATCACTGATATCACCGCAGGCTTTTGGATGTTGAATGTCATGATTGGTGGCTCGTACATCATCGCTGCAAAGGTGGGTAACTTTCCGGAATGGGTTTCTCTTCTTCACTTGGTTGTAGGGGTAACTGGTTTACTTATCGCCAGCACAGCTCTGTTTTCGATGTACATCTCTGATTCCAAGATGGCCGACCATAGCGAGGAGGCTTGAGTGTGGATTACGGTACTGGCGATGTGGTCCAAGAACCCCATCCCGGCTGGGTCTCTGTGTTCCTCAAATTGATGAAATTGAGGGTAATTATTCTCCTCCAAGTCACTGCAGTTTGCGCAATTCTCGTTCACGACCTCGTCATTGACCTTGATCGCACGTGGATGGACACCCTTCTCACCGTTGGCATCACAGTTGTCGGGGGTACGCTTTCCGCTGGTGGCTCGAATGCAATCAACATGTGGTATGATGCCGACATTGACCCGTTGATGAGGCGGACCAAAAACCGCCCAATCCCTCAAGGGCACATCTCCGGAGGTGGGGCGCTTCTCTTCGGCCTCATTATCGCAGTGCTTGGTTCCTCACTCTTCCTCCTTGTGAGCTGGAAGGCAGCCTTTTGGTCGTTCTTTTCTGTTCTCTTTTACGTCCTCATTTATTCAATATGGCTCAAGCGGCGAACGCCGCAAAACATCGTCATCGGCGGGATTGCTGGATCGACCCCTCCCCTCATCGGCTGGGCAGCAGCAGCAGGGGACTCAATTCTTGAATCGGTCAATCCCATGGCGCTTGGTTCACCGGTTCCTTGGTTGTTCTTTGGCTTGATTTTCTTTTGGACTCCCCCGCACTTCTGGGCCCTGGCTCTGTACCGCTCGGGTGAATATGCCAAGGCAGAGGTCCCCATGATGAACGAGGTGAGGGGGCCGGAACACACGGTTTTGCTTTCAAAGATCTACTGCGTGCTCTTACTCATGCTTTGCAGCATTCCGTTCTTCTGGCCGAACTCAGGTCTTCCTCTTCTTTGGGTGTTTATTGCAGGTGGCCTTACGATTTGGTACGGGAAATCTGTTTGGGACATTGATCCGTTGGAAGAACTTGATGAAAACGGTCGAATGCCAATGGCTGCCAAATCGTTCTTCCGCTCGTTGTACTATCTCGGTTGGATGCATCTCGCTTTGGTCTTGGTGTGCGTCCCTCCGACCTCTTGGCTTGGTCCTCTTGGCCCACTATGAGACTCCAGTGGTCCGTTTTTCCTCGATACGACCTCTACGCTCTTGACCGTCATGTTCATGACTGCTTCATTGGTCGGCGGCTTTGTCTGCGGCAGTCGCATAGCCTGGCCATTGCGCTGGATTGCTAATCCAGTGGTGTCTCACCTCGGGAGTTCGAATCTCCCCTGCCGCGCCATCTGTGACTTCAGTCAAAGAAATCGTCGAACTCATCGGCTGTGTTTTTGGCACTAGATCTTCTGTTTCGTGCAGCCATGACTCGCTTCAACCTCTTTCGCTTTTGGAGAAGCAACGGGAGTGAGATGATTGAGATCACGAGCATTGCAATGGTTGCGATGCCAGTTGTAGTGAACTCGTCTTCCTGCATGTAATCATTGAGCGTCCCGAGCCATTCAACACCGAGAGGCGGCTCTGGTTCAGGCTCCGGTTCAGGGATGAGGTGTTGGTAGTAGTTCCACCACTGGTCTTCAATGACAACTCGCTCTACATTCGGAGATGGATAATTGGCAACGGTCTGCTCGTTCCCGACGCTATCTATCGGTGCGAGAATGAAGTAGTAGGTTCTGAGCGGGCGGATGTTCGAGTCCTCGATGCCAGATGTGTTGTACGTACCTTGCTCACCGGGGGTTGAAGGCATGTTGGTTGCAATCGGAGTCAAGAAACGGAGGTCGATGTCGACAGGCTTTTGTTCGATCATGTAGAGATTCCAGTACAATTGACCGTCTGCCTCTTCAGCTGGCCACATCCATGTCAGGTTCAAATCGTAACACATGTTCCAGTCATTGATGATTTTGTAGCACTCGGTATCGTTCGTGAAGGTGGATGTGTGTTGGAAGTTTGTGATGCTTGAGACAGGAGGGACAGCGTCGCCACAGAAAGCGGTTGCTTGGCCGTTTTCATCAAGACTCACGTTAATGTGTTCAAAATCAGGCTCTCCTTCTCGGTTGGCAGGCATGACTGCATACGATGCACAATCGCCAGTTGCAAGTGAGACAGGGTCGATCCATGTGTTCTCTGATGGGTCGATGGATGCAACGAGGGATTCTGCAGTCAATTCGTTCCAGATGAATTCATTGACACCATTGCTTGGATCTGGGAACAGGGTGCCGGCTTGTTGAATCACAAGAAGTTTGTAGATGTTCCATCCTCCGACATACGGGTTGGTTTCATCACCAGATGCCGTCCAGTTAAGTTGCAATTGCCCACCTTCGAGTTGGGTGCTCGAAATCGGTCCTGCGCTAAGGTTGACAGCAGGTGAGTCACCGATGATCAGGATGACACCGTTGGTGGCCAATCGGACATCAAAGGTCCCGTCTTCATTGGCTGTGTAGTCATCCAAGTAACTCCAGATGTAATCTTCCATGGTCGGGAGGTAGCGTATATCAACCGTTTCCAGTGGAATGTTTTCTGGCAACAACTCGCTCATGTTGAGTTGGATGTCCATCCAATCCATGCCCACTTCTGCAGAGTCGTCGACGGTTGATAGAATCTCGAAGGAGAGCAAGAAGAGCGGTTCTTTTCCTTCTCCAATTCCGTACGAGGTGCCGAGGACTGGGAGTGAGGACTCGAACTGTAAGTAAGCCGAAGACCGGGTCACCGCTTGTCCTGAGAACAAGTCGCCATTATCAAGCGAGATGTAATTGAAGACAGTAATATCTTCATGAGCTGATTCGAGTTCACCAAAGTAATCGGTCACTCGGAGGGTGATAGTGTGGTCGCCGAGGCCCAGGTCGCCCCCTGAGACATTCAATTGAGAACCGTAACCAACATTGATGATTCCAGAAACCCACCATGAATAGTTGAGCGGTCCCGCAGCGGTCGAGGAGGTCCGTGCATTCATCAAAATGTACTCGCCTGTTGTGTAGGTACCTGTTGAACTCGTTTGGTCGATGTTGGCATTGATTGATCCTGCAACAAGATCGGCTATTTCAGTCAAGGCATTGTTGGTGAACTTGCCTTCAGAACCTTCATCGTGAGTCGATGGCACTTGAATTGTAAGCGTTCGTCCGTCGCCAACGGTTGTGATGTCGAAGGTGCATGTCCGGGACTCTCCCGGGCTGAATACGGTCAGCACGCATGTTGTTTCATATTCCACTTCCCCAATTGGGTCGTAGACTTGGAAAGCCACCGATACCATGTCAATCGTCATGTTGCCAACGTTGGAGATGGTCGCCGTCACCATTTCATCGCCGAAGTAGTAGTCCTGTGAAGTGATGTCGTGAGAAGGAAGCATCGATGTGGCTTGCAAATCGATGGTGTCGTCGAAGACAACGGATGTGGATGTGATATCGTTGCTTGAATCAAGGTCGCCATACGGTGTGCCTGTGCTATTAAAGAGGCCCCATGTGAGTATGAAGTGTCCTTGGTTCACGCTGCTCAGAGGCGGTAAGGCTCGGGTGAATGCAGATTCTCCACCCCATGAGGGAAGGTTTTCTACGACTGTGTAGGCCTCGTCGATGAGGATTGGAGGGTTTTCGAGGTTGTGCAGTTGCCAGCCGAGAGTCGCCTCAAGATTGCAGGTGCCGCATGCATTGACTGTTCCTTTTGCATCAATTGTGTAATCTGTGTTTGAGTTAAGAACTGTTTGTCCGTCGTACGTGGCGACGCCTTGGATATCTTCCAAGGGGTTGTATGCTTCGTTTACACTCACATCAACATACGACCGTGTGAGGTTGATGTTGAATACTAGCATGTCATCACTGGCGTCTTGGTCGTTCAATGTGAACGCATAGACAATGGTGAATGTGCCTTCATCGCCAGAAGGATTCCATGCAGAATCGGCGGTTACATTCACAACGTTACCGGGATAAATGGTTGTACTTGTGAATGATCCAGAAGCATCGGGTGATGATTTGCAGATGGGCCCAGTCATGACACCTTCACACGCATACCACTTGAGAGCACGGTTCGTACTGGTCCCAAGGCCTTGATTTTCAAGCGTGGCTGTGAAATCAATTGGAGTCCATGATGAGGCCCATGTGTCGGAGATTGGATGTTGAGACTCCACAACAGCAAGGTCGCCAGATTCAGCGGCTGATGCTGCAGGGATGGTTAGCAATCCTGCAAAAGAAGCCAACAGGAGCACGGCCACCATTGAGAGAGAGCCTGTTTTTTGGCCGCCTTGAGGTCGCGTCCGCTTCGACATTGACCAGTGCCTCGCAGGGGGGATTCAAAGACTCATCGCCCCCGAAGGGGGTTGTGACCCCCGAATTTGACATTCCTTGCCCCCTCCATCCGGCAACCTCTTGAAGCGCCGAACACCACGGACATCCATGCGCAGGAGGCAGGTTCGTTCGCTTGAACGGGATGAAACCGCTCTGACCGCCGTGATTGAATTCTTGTCGGCATTTGCTCTGTTCCTGATGATCCTCACCGCCTTTTTGGCGCTTGCCCAACTCCAGATGGGCTCGAATGACCCAGCGGTTGACCGATTGGACCGTTCTGCGGTGCAAGGTCTCGATCGCCTCACTTCTGACGGGGGTTGGTTTGTTCCTGGGAACGAATCGGCAATGGATTATGGCAATGCCACCGCAGATTGGCATCTTCAAGACGCTGAAGCCCTCGATGAAGGGCGTGTTCAAGCCGGTCTTGTCGTCGATGGGGCATTGAGCATGGCAAAGATCAACGCTATTCAAAACATCACCGAGGGTGATTTAATCGATGGACTTGGGCTCGATGAGGGCTTTTCCATTCATCTTTCAATCGAAGTGATTGCAAGCAACGCCAGCAGCCGGGTGGGCGCACTTTTGTTTGACAGTGGTACGGAACGACGCACTGCTTCTGCTTCTTCAACAGCAAATCGACAATTCATACAGGATGGAGAAACTTGGCAAGTTGTTCTTGAAGTTCACAAGGGTGGGCGCCTCAGCAATGACCTCCACCTTGCCGAGGTTATGGCCCGCCCTGCAAACGGTGGGCCCGAGTGGATTGAAATCTATAATCCGAATGACTTCGCCATTGCCCTACGCGGTTGGTCGCTGAATCATACCGGTTCCACAATGAACTCCGACTACCTGTTCAAATCCGGTGTAATCGCTGGAAAAACAACCCTCCTTCTCACAGGAGACGCGACCTCTCAAGCGACTGGAAACGCATCCCAAGTGATTGACCTAGGCCTCCTAGGTTTCCTTGGCGTCGGCATGTTCAACGGGCTGGAAGACGGTACCGGGGAACTGAGACTTCGATACACTCAGTTAGACGAAGCACGACCGTATGATGTATCCAAAACTGGATGGGGCGGCGATACTCAATTGTTCATGATCGTGGGCCAATCGCTGGCATGGGATGGAAATTCGAGCGCAATGACCTCTTGGTACATCGATGATACGCCGACACCAGGCGACCCAAACGACGCTGTTTGATTCATTCCTCAATCGGTGGCTCCATTCCCCCGGGGGCGATTGCTTGATGAACCCGGCCCGATTGGTTGAGCATGTTTCCCATGCAGCCAGCCGCAGTTTACACCCGAGACCGATGCGTCACAGGTATTCACGGGTTGGATGAAATTCTGCGCGGTGGTATCCCCTATGGTTCAACAGTGCTTGCTGCAGGTACGTGTGGTTCTGGAAAGACCACGCTGGGTATGGAATTCTTAGTTCGAGGCGCACTTGCTGGCGAAGCGTGCGCTCACTTTACGGCAACAGAACCTTCGGTGAAGCTTCTTGAAAACATCCGTCAATACGCGTTTTTCGACATGAACATGGTCGATTCCGGGCTGATCAATGTCTTCGATATGGACGTTCTGTATTCATGGCTTGGTCTCGAGAAGGCCTCGTTTGAACTCGACGACGTCCACGCTCTCATCAAGGCCATTGTGGACATTGTCAACACCATCGGTGTGACACGCTTGGTCATCGATTCGGTGACCACTCTCTGTTACAAAATTAAGTCCGAGCAGTTGATTCGTGACTTCCTGTTCACGCTTGGTAAGAAACTCGCAACCCTCGGTTGCACAACCATCCTCATTTCGGAGATTACCTCTGCCACTGAAAATGCGCACTGGTCCTCGTTTGGTGTTGAAGAAGCAATCGCAGATGGCATCATTGTCATGGGTGACGTGGAACGAATGGGTCACCTGCTTCGCTTCTTACAAGTGGTCAAGATGCGAGGTACTCACCACAGCCGTGCAAAACACGCCATCGAACTTACGCCCCTTGGCGTCATGTTGACGCCAATGCTGAAGTGGGGCGCACAAAGCGACAAAACAGCTCGTTGGGGGTCATGATGATGTTCGAATTAGATCAAAGAATTGCGGAACAACTCACAGAAGTCGCTCTGAACAGCGCAGTTCAAGTCCGATGTGGCAACTCAAACGCCTTCATGGTCACAGCAAGCACCATTATTCCACTCATGCAAATGTTCGAAATGGGTGGCGTCTACATCAGCGCCAATCGTGGTGCTGTGGAAATCATTCAAGCGTTCGAGTCAATCGGCATGGATGTTTCTAACATCCAATTCATCGATCTCGTTTCTTCCGGAATTTTGGGAGGTACCGATGTGCCATACTCCAACATCCACTTTGTAGACAGCCCAATCATGCTTGAATCAGTCTTGCTACGAACGCTTTACATTCTCCGCACAACGACTTCAGTGCGCAACTTTGTGTTCCTCGACAGTGTCAACGCCCTCGCAATCTACAATGAAGACCGCATCTTAGCAGAATACCTTCACACCTTCATCAACACCTTCCGCCAGCGAGAAATCCTCTCGGTTGTGCTCAATGTACCAGACCAAACCCCTCCATTGGTGCTGTCGAACTTAGATTTGTACTGCACTGACTTAATCGATCGAGGTCAGGTCGTTATCCACTGAGGTGAACAGGCATGGCACGAAAGTTTGATTTTGATCCCGAGGATGAGGAGTTCTTCAGCAAGGTTGGTTCTTTTGGCGTGCCAAAGTTCGACAATGAAATGCGAGGGGGCATTCCTCGTGGATTCACCCTTATTGCGTTCACAGACACAGGTTCTGGAAGTGAATTGTTTGCAAAGCAGTTCACTTCGCCCGCAGAAGAGTCAGAAAACACCCTCTACATTTCCACAAATGAAGGACAGGCAGAAATCGTCCGTATTTTCCAGAAGTACAGTTGGCCAATGGACATCAACGTACGAACCATCGGTGAAGAGTACAACTCGACGGTCTTGGAGCGTGAACTTCTTGCCAGCCGATATCGGCTCGAAGGCTTTCAACTCGCTGACATTCAACGACTCGCACAAACTCGGTTTGTCGACGACACAAACCAAGATTTTTTGACCGAAGTAACCAATGAAATCATGGCACTCGGGCCTTATTTCCGTGCTGTGGTTGACAGCCTCGACTTTTTCCTACAGCGTGAGGATCCCGCACGTGTGGTGGCGATGGTCCGCATGCTCCAAGCTCACGCACAACTCCATCGCGGTCTTCTGCTCATCTCCGTTTCAACCAACGGTCTGGACCCTGCTATCAAGCAAGAACTGTCGACCATTGCTGACATGGTGCTCTCGTTCAAAGTACGAACCATCGGTACGGATTTCGAAACTTCGATGATTGTTTCTAAGTTCCGAAACGCGCCTGAAAACTTGAAGATTCTTGTTTTCCGTGTGACACCAGAGGAAGGAATTACTCCGGAAACCGTCGAGCGTATCGCTTGATGGTCGATGGAGCGCACCGCTGTTGGTGTCCTTTTTCACAGCGACATGTCCAAAGAGGTCGGCACGCGCCACATCCCCATGGGAGCCCGTGATGCAACAGGTGGATACGACCCCTCCGGCATTGATTTGGAAGCATGGACAATTCTCGAGGCACAACTTGAAGCCACGATTCCCAACTATGATCGTGTCAATAAACTGATGACCTTCGGCCAAGACAAAAGGTGGAGGAGGAATGTTCGAAACCATGCCACGCCAGGCATGAAAGTTCTCGAAGTCGGATGCGGCCCTGGATCGTTTGCTGAAGACCTTGTCGGCCTGGATGTGACGTGCTTGGACCCCTCCCTTGAGATGCTAAAAGTCGCAAAGAAGCGGGTTGACGCAGCCCGAGCAAGCCGTGGGGAAGAACCAGCCGTTTACGTCGAAGCCATCGCAGAATCAATTCCTCTCGAGGACAACACCTTTGACATGGTGTTCTGCTTGTTTTCATTCCGTGATTTTCAAGACAAGCGAAAGGGTCTCGAAGAAATCTACCGCGTGCTCAAGCCAGGCGGCCAATTGGTCATCTGCGATGCTGGGAAAGCGAACTGGTTTCATGGCCTCGCTGGGCGTATCTGGATGGCAACTGCTGTCCAAGTGCTGGCCCGTATTGTCACCAAGGACAAGAATCACCCATGGAAAGGCCTCGCCAACACCTACTCGCACTACGGCACAAATGGGTACTACCGTACCATGATCAAAGATGTTGGTTACCAAGAAGTTCAAGGGCGCCTTTTGTGGCCTTTTGCCATGGCAAGCCGCTTCCGTGGCACGAAGCCAGAGCAGTAAAGGCGTTTCACGAGGTCAATTGGTCATTGAAACATCCCCATTAGCCTCATAAACCCCCTACTATTCAGCCGAATTGCTGGTGATTATCTTGGGTATGGCTGACGTCCTTCGCAAAAT
>OBPB01000006.1_pt1 | contig 74281 bp, 57 predicted proteins | sample 1534631 | NCBI WGS metagenome assembly OBPB01 (sample SAMEA3275471, study PRJEB22092) | marine metagenome | biome: Marine environment; feature: Belgian marine environment, sample taken at 3 meters depth; material: Sterile flask | collected 2014-06-24T18:06:27+00 | depth 3 m
GCCCGGAAATTATCCCCAACCCTGCTCATCATCGAAGACATCGATACTGCAGGAGCCCTTGACCGGCGTGCCTCCGACCACCCACTTTTGGGTGAATTCCTTCAGTCAATGGATGGCGTTGTCCCAAATCACGGCGTCATCACCCTTGCAACAACCAATCATTCGAACAAAATCGACCCTGCAATCGCTGACCGCCCTGGGCGCTTTGACCGCATTGTCGAGGTTGGTTTGCCGGACAAGGAACAACGCTACCACATCATCCACCAACACCTGAAACCAATGAACACCGCTCCAACGGTGAACCGCGAAGCAATCGAACGTCTCGCTAAGTCCAGCGACGGTCTTACCGGCGCATGGTTGCGTGAAGTCGTTCAGTCTGCGCTCATCACCTCGATATCCGATGACCGAGAACTCATCACGAAGGAAGACCTCACAGCCTCATTGAAGGATATTCTCAAGCGACGCGGTATGGCCTACCGCGTCACACCATACGGAGCCAATGCGCAAGAATCTGCCAACGCATACGTCCAGTGAATGGATGATTTGATGGCGAGGCCCTTGCTCGTCATTGCATGGTCGAAGTGACATTGCTTGGTTTGGCACAAGATGGTGGACGCCCACAAGCTGGCTGCACGCGCCCCTGTTGCGCTGGCCTTGCCCCAGAAGACGCAGCCTACCCCGTGGCCCTTGGGATCACAGATGGCAATGCAAATCACTTGATTGAGGCGACTCGCTTTTTGGGTCAACAATTGACGGTTTGGGGCCAGTCAACCATCGATAATGTACTGCTTACCCACGCCCACTTTGGCCACGTCGACGGCTTGGGCTTGTTCGGTCGTGAAACCATGAACGCCAGAAACGTAGGCCTCCACACTTCGAGCGAAATGGAGCACCTCATCGACCGAACCCCCCAATGGTCCCTCATGGTCGAGCAAGGCGTCTTCGATGCAAAGGTGTTCCACGACGGTGACCGCATTCAGCTCAGCGAACATGTGATTGCCCAACCGATCCGTGTCCCTCATCGCGATGAACTCTCAGACATGCACGCCTTCGTGATACGGGGGCCAAATCGTTCGTTGTTATTTCTCCCAGATCACGACACATGGGAAGAGACACTCGCACGCCACCACCACGACAACATCCGCTCCTGGTTGGGGTCGCTTGACGTGGAGATTGCTTTGATCGATGGTACCTTTTGGTCAAGCGACGAACTCACTGGGCGCAACCAAGACAAAGTCCCTCACCCCCCAGTCAGCAAGACTCTGGAGATGCTCGGGCCAAGGCAAGAACATGATCCAGAAATCCATTTCATCCATCTAAATCACACGAATCCACTGTATGATTCTGACAGTGAAGCATCGGTACGCCTCGCCACTTCGGGTTGGAGCGTGGCCCAACAAGGCCAAACCTTCAGTCTGTGATCAGACAGGAGTGATATCGCCCGCCACGAGCAGCAACGCCCGCCATGTAATGGTGATCGATTCTCCAGAGTCAGCAGTAATTGGATTGCTATTTGTTGCTACGGTCACGCCCGCCTCATATGTTCCCATCATGCGATCGATGTTGTTCATTCGTTCTGCATTATTTTCGAGCTCGCTCATGGTTCCATTGGCGGTGTATGCTCCGGGAATCGAACCGAACTCGAGAAGCGAGTTGTCGGTGACAATCGATGCCATCAATTGCTCAGAAGAATCACAGGTTGAGGTCGATTTAGCAGAATCGTCGACATCGTCATGAGGCCCCGCAGTGTTGCTAAAGTCCGGCTCGACGGTGACGTCGTCACATGTTCTGGTTCCGACTTCATTGCTTTCCTCATACGAGATGACAAACTGAATGCCCAAGGAGGCAGTGAACATTTCATCATAGGTGAACGAAAACTGAGCAGTTTGATCGTTTCCAATGAACAATGTCTCCGTTTTCTCCCATTCTTCGATGGTGTAGTTCATCGTGTATTCTTTGCTGCTCCCAGCACCATTGGCGTTTGAATCAGGGGCGAAATTCACGTAGGACACTTCGGTAACGGCTACCACAGCGAGCAAAACAGCGAGGCCGACTGCGACCGTTTGTTGGCCCGGCAAACTGTATCGGCCGAACGCATTGGTTGGTGAATCGTCGCGCAACCAGCACAAGAGGAAGTGGGTGGCAAATGCAGCGCCAACACCAGGCACAGAGGGGAAGATACCGTCAGCGCCATCGAGGCCAAACGTCACCCATCCAATCACGCCGAAAAATCCAGCCATCATCATTAGAATTGAGTGAGTGGTGTCGGGCTCATATCCCATCATACGAACCAAAATCATTGGAACAAAAATACCGCCTAGGCCGTAAACAGCGAGAACGACAAGGCTGAACACTGAATCTCCGAACCCGGGGAATTGCTGCCCGACGAGGGAGATCACCGTGGCGAAAACAGCCATGCCGAGTGTGACCATTTTAGTCACTTTGTGGTCTGTGCTCCATTCAGGGCGGACGTCATCGGTGATGGCGGCCGTGCAAGCCAAGACTTGACTGTCCGCAGTCGACATTGTCGCAGCAAAAATCGATGCGAGGATGACACCACCGAGGAAGGGGCTCAGCTGTTCCATGGCCAACAATGGCAACCCAGTTTGGGCACCATCCGTGCCCAACTCAGGCAACAAAACACGGCACGCAAGGCCGATGATGAACATCAAAACGATGAACGGTGTTTGCCAAACGAAGAACCAAACCATTGCCTGCTTTCGAGCAGCATCGTCTTTCAGCGTCATAACTCGAGAAACAACTTGTGGCTGTCCTGCAACACCCAAGCCGCCCAAGAAAAAGGCAGCAATCCAGAGGGCAGCCCCGAATCTCAAGCCTGATGGGAACACACTCACCATTGAATCATCGATGGCCGCAAGTTGATCGTGCAAGCCAGAAAGCCCACCTGAATTCTTGACTGCGACAAGGCAGAGAATGGTTGAACCGACAATCATAACGCTGGATTGGGCGGCATCGGTCCAAATTGATGCACGAATTCCGCCAGCATAGCAGTACGCCACAACAAGCACGAATCCGATCAAAATACCAACCGTAGGCGCCCAATTGAGCATTGTCTCGAGGGCGACACCACCAGCCGTCAGTTGGGCTGCTGCATAAATCGAGAGGAAAAGAACCGATAGAACTGCGGCAACCTTCGCTTCAGGTGAGCCGGTTGTGCTTGAAACAAGAGATGTAAGCGAGCGAATCCCTCGTTCTTCACCTTCTTTCTGGATGTACTTGTAAAGCCACACCCATGCTACCAATTGCCCGAGGGTCGATACTGCAGCAATCCAAATTGCGGAGTAACCTTGGATGTAGATGAAACCGATGAAACCGATAAACATGTAACCAGAATTCCAAGTGCTGACGGCCGAAAGTGCAGCCAATCCAGGATGCATCCCCCGTCCTGCAACGAGGTAGTCATCCGTCGTGTCCTCTTTGACACGCATCGATGCAAGTCCAACCCCTGCGAAGAAGAACATGAACAACAGGAAAGAAAGGAGAATCATCACATCGTCAGACATACAGCCACACACCTTCAGCGCCAACGAAGGAGAGCCTTCTCTTCAACTTCACTGGCTTTGGATTGGAACACGAGGCTGTTGAGTCGCCCTCCGGTTTGGCCTTCAAGTTGGCCAACAGTCGTCGCGACAATGGATTCATCTTCTGTGCCCATATCGGAACACAGCACAACATTCATTGAATCAAGATCACCACTTAGGAGGGCTTCACATGCTTCGACGCGCATTGATTGCAATGCAGTCTCCTGTGGCATTTCTTCAATGGCTTCTGCGAGTTTTTCCCACATCAACCTCAACGATACAACTGCATCCTGTGGCTTCATCGGAAGTTGGTGGCCAATCCCCTCGCCTGTCGGATCCAAATCGAGGAGGGCCAGTGTGTGGAGATTTTGGTGCATGTTCGCTGCGATAACTTCCAAGGGGGAAGTCGCCACCCATCCTCCGTATGGATAGGTGAGCGTGGTTTGCCGGCCGAATTTGTAGTTGGACAATCCGATGGCGCCAGTCACCAATGTGGTGATGGAGACGCCATGGAACACCAGGCATTCTAGGCCAGCTTCATCCGCTTGGAGTTGTAAATCCACGTGCGTCGTTGCCTGAAGCGGATCCCCAACCACCAAGAGCGCAACCAAGGAAGTCCGAGCCAATTCAAACAACGCCTCAGGGAGTTCAACCTCCGGCCTCATCACCTTCTCGATGGCGCCAACTTCTGCTTCGAGTGCGTCAAGTTCTGCTTGCGGCCAAAGCGCAGTGTATGCTTCGTACCGTCGCACATCTGCGGTCTTTGCAGCGTTGAGTGCTTCAAGACTCATTCCAGAAAGACGCCCCGGTCCCATGCCGACGAGCATCAAGCCCGTGTCGGGAAGGGGTGTGGTCACGCTGTGTTCCGCCGTCATGCTCAAACCTCCCCTTCGCTTGGAGTGAGCGAGCATCATGCGTCATTTGAGTGTGCCGAGCGCGCAAACCCAACACTGGTTGGAGCGCTGTCGTTCCGAAAAATGGCTGGCTGAGCACACGGGCGTGACGAGTTTATCGGACGGAAACAAAGCCATTCCTCTCAATCAGACCGCTCCGCCCGAAGGCGATGCGGCATGGGCCGGAAACGCACTGGTCGACCTTGCTGCCAAAGGAAAAACCCCTTCACATTGGACTGAGCACCTATCTCCAGAAATTTTGAAATCCCACAAAGACGACTTACCAAAGGCGTATGAAACCCAAGGCGATGTGTTGATCGTCAAAATCGAAGAAAGCGTTTGGCACTTGGCTGAATTGATTGCAGACGCCATGCTCACACAGTTGCCAAGCATTCGACTCATATGCGCGGACTTAGGTGTACACGGTGATTTCCGCGTCCGCAACCTCGAACCGCTTGCGAGCCGCGATGGCTCCACAGAAACGGTGACGAGGATCAAAGAAAATGGGTACTTTCTTTGGGTTGATGCATCCAAGGTTTATTTTTCTGCCCGGCTTTCAAATGAACGAACCGAGACACTGGAAAGCGCAAAGAAACTCAAACAACGTTTGGCTCGACCACTTATTGTCGCCGACCCGTATGCTGGTGTTGGCCCAAGCATGGGCGTCCTTCTTAGCGAGCCAGACCTCATTGAGGGGTATCATGCAGGCGATCTAAACCCCGATGCAGTTGAATTATTGCAAACAAATTTGACATTTTTGGGCAATCGAAGGAAAACCGAAGTTGGCGAACCCGCCCCTGCCCTTACACCCTCAACCGTCATCTGCGCCGATGCGACCCAGTGGAAGACACACTCACATCTTTGCAACTCATCGGATCTTCTTTTGGTCAACCTTCCACATGACAGTGTTGAACACTTGCCCCACCTTCTTCCATTGCTGCGAAGGGGGCAAATCAGCCTTCTCCGGGGCTGGGCAATCATCGAACGAGTCAACGAGGCGTCGGAGAAACAAAAGATTGCAGCCGCGATCATTGATGCCGGTGGAACGATTGAATCCCTTGAATTCGAAGAGGTCAAAGGATTCTCCGCGAGCAAGAGTTTCATGTGCTTTGAGGCATGGGTCGTGCTTGCTGTCGAATCGCTGAGTTCATGAATCAGCACCGATTGCGGTGAACCATGCAGAACACGGTTACATGCGTTTGCGGTGTGAAAATCGACATTGCTGGCGTCACACCTCGCAAGGACGGCACCAAGGTCTGGTGCAGAGTTTGTGGGACTATCTCGGTCCATCACCGAGAGTGAGGCTCAGTGTTCAGCGCCCAATTGGTGAACGCCACGGACCATCTTCATCCATTGAGATATCGTCATCCGGCATTCCAGTTCGAAGGGGCTTGAATGGGCTCTTTTCCACCCGCGCTGGATTGGATTTCACATGTTTGGCCATGAATACCTCTGCTTTTTGTCGGATGAACACTTCTCCGAATGCGATGAGGAAAAGGGAGAATGAGAGGATGATATGTCCTTCAAGTCTGTACGATTCAAACGGCTGGATTTGGAGGACCTGTTCGGCAACGATTCCTTCATCAACGGTCGTTTCGACAGTGTACGTACCAGGCTCAAGTGCCCCGCTCCAATTTGGAGGCCCCTCAGAAAGCAGACCGGTCCATTGAGCGATCACGTTGTTCGCCGCGTCTCGAATGGTCCACGACACGGTTCCGTCATCGACCGATACGCCAGTAAATTCAACTTCCATTTCCGCAGGCATCTCCTTGGTGAGGCCAAACACAGATTCCAATTCAACGGTGCGTGTTTCGATGTCTTGGTCTACATCGTTGATCTCGTACGGAGCAACCCCGCCTGCGACACTCATCCATAGGCTATTGAGAACAAGCAACGCAACTGGCCATAACACCAGATTGACCAAGCGTTTTTGCTCCATAACAGTCCAAATTCACAGAGTTTGCTTTTGATACTATGTATTTCTAGGGAACAACTGCATCATGAAGTTCGACCATTTCCAAAATGCGGTACATCCAAGCTAATTTCTTCAATTTCTGTCCGGGGACAGTGGTTGCTGACCACTTGCCGACAGTGTTGAGTGAAAAGCCAACTAAGTTGATGTTCTGTGGATTCACACCCATTGCTAGGGCGAAGCATACCGCCCGGTCACCGTCTGTGAAGCCACCGAAATTGTGAGCGCCATGACACGATGTTGGTGTCTGATGTGTGAGAACCAGCGGAGGAGGCGTATCAAATTGAGACCACTCAGACAACGCAAGTGCCGAACGTTGAATATTATCGCCATGACCGTGGGCTACGATTGGAACACCTTCCTCCGCAGCACTGTGGAGGTGGGCGCCTCCATCAAAATCAGAAACCACACACGCCAGGCGACTTCGCACTTGCAGGGCACCAACCGATCCATCGGCGGCGATGATGAGGCCTTCCTGTTGAGAAACTCGAAGCGCCTCCTGTTCAGTTGCCGCAGCTCCCAAGACGGTTACCCTCTCAGCGCTCGATAATTCGATGCGCAATGTGTCCAATGTGTCACGGCGCCCATCTTCACTCCAAGAGGGCACGGCTTTGACACACTCAGACGCGCTTTGAACCAGTGCCTTTGCGGCAACCCTGTCTTCATCGAGGGCCCAGCCAAAGGCGTCACGCACCTCATCTTGAATGTCAACAAGGCGTTGCTCAACAGCCTCGTGCATGTTCGTTGGTCCCGTCGCATCCTCATCAAGTGTCCGTTGAAGTTCTTATGCAGTCGGCGCGCTTCGCTCAACCATGCCCGTCCCAAGGTCCCTGCCGGAACTGGACGATGAGGTGACGTTCGCTCGCTATCCCTTCCTACCCCAGGCAAGTGGATGGATTCAATCAATGGCGGCCAACCATAACATCGATCTCGACGAACTCTTGGATGGCTCGTGGATGGAAAAGGCACGCTCGCGCGCTCGGATTCGGCTCATCGATTCGATACAATCCAAGGAAGGCGTCGAGGTTGTCGGTGGCGATTTATTCACTGAAGAAGGCCGCATTATCGAAGCCTTCTCGTTCTATTACGCTCGGCTGGTCGTGTGTGCGTCCGAGGATGAACGCCTCATCGCCCGATGGGCTCAAGCAGAAGCGGCGCGGGCGGAACAAATCCTCATCAAAGACACCAAGAACATCGAAACCATCGCTCGAACCTATATCAGCCAACTCGAACGTAAAGAGGGCAAAGGTGGACGGCAAGCAGCCATGAGTATCGGCTCAGGCAACGTTGACATGCGCTCGCTAAGGCAGTCACAATCCGGACCAGTTTGGAACATTGGGCTCAGTGATTTCATCGAGATATGCCCCAAGATTACTGGCGCACGATGGCGCTTACCGAACTGTGATGTCAATCAAGGGTGGGTGACATTGTTTGATGAGGCGACCTATGGTTCATCTGCCAAGCTCGCTCGATTGCTCCGGGAACGGATCAAAAGGGGCGTCGAACAAGACGCATTAGAGAAGATGGCAGAAGTGACCACCGACCTCGCCATCCGCCTAGCAGAACCAGTTGGCATGGTTCGAAACCTCATGTCCAATCAAGCAAGCGAGGCAATCGCATTGGTTGGTGCCGCTGAAGAAGATTGGCCTCCTTGCATGAGAAAGGCCGTTTCAGATTTGGCCATGGGCGTCAACTTGAACCACTTTGGGCGGGTCTTTTTGGCATCGATTTCAGCAGTGCTTGCGCTCCCAAAAGAGTCCTGTGTCAACTTCTTCCGAGGCGCCCCCGATTTCAGCGAAAGCACGACTTCATACCAAGTTGACCACGTCTATCAACACGGCTACACCCCCTCCGGGTGTGGCAAGCTGAAGGTCAATCACAACTGCCCAGTCTTGCCTGGCGACGACCGTCTGTGCGACCAGCCATGGCTTGACCACCCGCTCAAGTACATCAGGGCAACACAACGATGGAAGGCACGGACGCAAGCCGCTGCCCCGCCACCTCAGGCTTCTTCCGAAGAACAACAAGCAGAACCATCATCACCGACAACAGATTAGGGTTCATTTGTGCATGGTGAACTGGGCATTCGCGCGAAGGCTTTGAATTAGGTGGGCGACTAGGTGTACCCAACAGCGGTGGTAAATGATGGTGAGAACGCTCGTTTTGACGGTTGACCGAGACAATGACCTCGGCATCAAAACAGCGATTCGCGGCCCGGTAATTGGCCGTCGTCAAGTGCTCACTGCGGCGCTGAAATTGGGGATCGCAGACCCTGAAGAAAGCGACACAAACGCCATGCTTGGTGCGTTGTCAGCTCACGACAAACTCGCTGAGAAGAAACCCGAAGAAGACGAAGTTGAGATTGCGATCCTCACAGGGGATGAAAAAGTCGGCATTCGCTCCGACCGAGCCATTGCAGCACAACTCGAAGAAGTGGTCGCCCAATTCCAACCCGACAAAGCCATTCTCATCACCGATGGTGCAGAAGACGAATCAGTGCTTCCGATTATTCAGTCACAAGTCCGTATCGATCACGTTGAGAAAATCATCGTGAAGCAATCAAAGGGCATCGAAGGGACGTACTACTACATCGTCAAGGCACTAGAGGACCCAAAATGGCGTGCCAAAATCATGATTCCTTTCGGCCTTGTTCTCGCAGTGTTTGGTCTTGGCATCATGCTCCCAAACGAAATCGGCGGCTTGCTGATTGGTGGTCTACCAATGGTCACCGGACTTTACATTCTCAGCAAGGGAGCAGGCATCGAGACAACCGTCAACAAAGTGATTCAAGAAATGAGGGAAAACGCAGACGCTGCAATGTTTTCTTCGTTGTTATGGACGGCAACCCTGTTTAGCGCAATTTTTGCGGTTGCAGAAGGATGGAGAGAATACTCGGTGCTTGCCGATGTGTCTTCCCAATCAATCGTCTGGCTGTCTGCAGTTCACAAAGCCCTGGCTTGGATTGTCATCGCATTCCTCACCTCAACAGCGGGCTTCATGCTGCTTCGACTAAAGCGAGGGTCGTTTTCAGGGCGACTCATCGTGCTCAGTATTTTCGGCATGGTCGTGTATTCATTCGTTGATACGGCCCTTGAAATCGCAACCGATGTGTTGAGCGGAACAGCTTACGAATTTAGCGTCGGTAAGGTGCTTGAAGACCTGACAAACCCATTGATTTGGGTTGTCGTCTTGTGGATGACGATGACCATTGTCCGCTCATTGCAAGCAAAGCAAGCCCAAGCAGAACGCTACTGGGGCATTTGATCACAGGATGAACTTCGGCATATGCCGGGCCATGGTTTGGTGACCGACAACACCCACAAGAGCTCCTTCTTTATTCACGACAGCGATTTGGTTAAGATCGTGGGTAAGCATCAAAGCACCCGCCTTGAGCAAGGGGGTAGATTGTGTGACTGTAAGCGGAGGAAGATTCACCAGTTGTTGTGCGGGGATGCCATGCATCCAAGCAATGTCGCGGTTGACTTTCTTTCGTGCGATGATTTTCAACACATCTACAGCGTGAATTCTTCCCTGAGGCGCACCTTCGTGATTGATGACAAACACGTGATCCCAGTTGTTCGATGTCAAGTCGTCGATAACATCAGCCATCGATGCATCATACCAGACCCAATGTGCTTCAAGCATGGTTTCCCCGCAGGTAATGGAGCGTGCTGTTTCAGCTCGCTGCTTTGGCGACATCCTCGCCATGACTTCTTTGGTCAACTTCCTTGGTCTGCTTTGAGGCATTGAGGTCCCTCTCTTGTTCCCGCGGCGGACGCGCTTCTCTTTCAAGGCTTTCGGCGACATGATAATTTCCACATCCATGTTATGGGGTTCCGGATACCGGCAAAACCCACGACACAATATAACTGAACAGTGAAGAGGAATGAACGGTGCGAGTGGAACATGGCATCTGTACCGCCCGAAGTGCTCCAGGCCTTGGCTGGAATGAGCGGCTATGACCGTATGTTGGAAATTGACCGCATCGCTGCTGCTTACGGCGTCGGCCATGCATGGATTGAGCAACAAATTGCAGGCTCGCCTCAGCCGCCGTCGCCGGCCCAGGATCCAAACAGCTTCGCACCCTCCTCAAAGCAGGCTCCTGCAATTCCACCGTCGCCCTCGATTCCCAATACGCAAAGTTTCCGGTTCCAATACGATCCATCGGAACAAGCAGCAGAGCGACGACAAAGCGTGAGTCAAGCGATCCTTTGCCCAGCGTGCGGTGTTGCACTCGGCATTCCTTCCGTTCGCCCAATCAAGGTCACTTGCCCTCAGTGCTTACAAGAATCCATCTTCCAATCCTAAGCGTTGAATTCATACCAGTGCGAACGAAGCGGTGGGCATGCGAGACACTTCTCCACGGCTGTGGCCATATGCGCCAGCAAACTCGCCAGTGGCCCTCCCCGAGTCCCCACTGTTCTTCTCGAATGCAGCCCTCAGTGAATTGACCCCTCCATCCGAAAGCCCAGAAGGTCCACTTTCTGGCCCTACTCTGCAGGCCTATTGCGCTTCTTTTACTTCTTCAAAAGGCACTGTTGAACACCTGCTTGCTGAACAATCCGCCCCCCCAATGTCCCAACGACGTCCTTTTTTGTTGCTCGGTGAACTCGCAAACCCCTACAGATTGCAAGACATTCGCATTGGAGCAATGCCAATCTACACCGTGCGAATGACCGGACTCTCCCGCACTTATGCCGATGGACTCGATCCGAGGGACACCTATCCTGGCGTTCATCACATCACCCTTGCTCGAACCGCAGGATGGTGGGAGAAAACACACATGGCCATGGCCACAGTTGAACAAATGAAAGCCATGGTTTCCTGGCTCGATAACGGCCGTTCAAACACTTGGAAACCAGTCAAACCAGCAGAAGGAAGCCTTCATTTCGAACACGAAACGATCAGCGCCCCCTCGCCAGAGGACATCGTATGGGATGGCGAAAACGAGGTTGTTGAGCGCACCCCTCCGCCAACAAATGGCCCCCAAATCGAACTCGCCACCACAATGGTTCCAATCCACACTCGTTACGGGTGCTATGACAATCGTGGGCGACTGGCTCGAGCGACGCATTTAGCTCAACGGCAATTCCACGAGGGTATGTTCCGACGCGGCTCTTCCATGAAGTGGAATGACGTGCTCGATATCCTTTGATTGCTGGGCTCCCATGGATGCCCCATCAACCATTGATATACGCTGCCGTTGATGTATTAAATGAGTAAAATGAAGGGCAACGGGACACAAAAAGAAGCACGCTTGGCACGACTGAAGAATGAAATCGTGGAGTATGTATCTTCACAAGAAAGCTGTTCTGCAGCAGACATCGTGCATCATTTATCGAACGAACGACGGATGAGAAACCACGGGCTTACTGCTCGGAAAGTCGGCTTCTTCATTCCACGCTATCTTTCTGAGTTCATTTCATTCACACTCGATCACGGAACAGGAAAGCGATTGTATCACCTTGCGGCATGATGGAAGCGCTATCTTCATGCCACCGATGCTCATGCCCTGTTCATGGAATGGCCTGATTGGGTGACTGCCCACGCCCTTTTCCCTGCATTCTCACAAGAGGAGCAGGAGGGTGCAGTCCCTGTGTTTTCCCTCGGAGAGCCAGCTTGGTCGCTCCTCGACCCTGAATCCACAAACGGACTCAAATCTCAATTGATGGCAGTCATCAACGCTTACTCAGAGCCAACCCAAGATCCTACGATGAGCGGAGCAACCGTTGACGAATCACAAGGCCCAGTCGTTGTACACGCGAACGCAACTGTCGAGCCTTCCGCCCATTTCATCGGCCCGTGCTTGGTCGAATCAGGTGCCTCCATTCGCCATGGCGCGTACGTCCGGCCGCACGCATGGATTTGTTCTGGTTCGGTGGTTGGCCACTCAACAGAAATCAAACATTCGATTTTGCTGCCTGGGGCAAAAGCACCCCACTTCAACTATGTAGGGGATTCAATCCTTGGATGCGGCGTAAATCTTGGCGCAGGTACAAAACTGAGCAACTTACGAAACGATGGGGGGGAAGTTCACCTTCGCTTTGAAGGTCAAAGACTGGGAAGCGGCCTCAGAAAATTCGGCGCCATCCTTGGAGAACATTGCCAGTTGGGATGCAACAGTGTGACCAATCCAGGGACCGTCCTCGGACCGAACGGTGTGGTCTGGCCAAACACAACAGTCACCGGCCTCTCTCCTGCCAATTCGATTCACAGGTGAACGAAATGACCCGTCGCTTGTTTGGAACCGATGGCATTCGTGGCAAAGTGATCGACGCATCCTCCGATGAAGAAGCATCGATCGCCGCTCTTCACGATCAGCGGGTCATCAGCACAACCCTCCTCCGCATCGTTGGGGAAGCACTTGGACGGACCATGGACCAATTGCCTGGCAAGGGCACAAAGGCAGTGATTGGATGGGACGACCGCCCAAAGAACACAGAATTGGTCGCCGCACTCACCCTCGGGCTTCGGCTTACAGGATGCACGGTTGTTCATGTGGGGATGTGCGCAACGCCTGCCCTCCATCGTGCTACCCTCCGTCATCAAGCACGAATTGGTTGCATGGTCACAGCCAGTCACAATCCTGTATCGGATTCTGGATTGAAGGTGTTTGATTCGCTTGGTTACAAAACGAATCCTCAGTACGAAGATTTCGTCTCGAACACTGCGGATGCTTTAGCCTCAGAAGAGCGAGAGATTGACGCCATCGATCGCGCAGAATTATCTCAACCAAGCCAACCATATGACGCCTCGATGAGCGCAGCAAACCATCACCCGTCATGGCTCTCAGAGCGGTATGCACATTTCCAATTTCTGACCGGAGCTGCAGAAATCAAAGGAGCAAATGTGGCCCGTCCGTTCGTCATTGACGCGTCGAAGGGGGCCGCTCACACCTGGTTGGCCAGTTGGTTATCAGAGCAAGGCCTCGAAAGCATCGAGGTGAGCGCAGAGGCACCAGCTCTCAACCTCAATTGTGGGGCTGGAGATTTTTCTCCAACCCAAACCTGGACCTTTGAGGAGGCATCAAACTCTCCGCACATGTTGCTGCGAAATCTCACGCCATCGCCTCCTGGAACACTGGTCGGCGCCGCACTGGATGGCGACGGCGATCGATGCCTTGTCCTCCAAGCAACCCGAGATGGTTTCATGGTCGTTGATGGGGATGCGATTGGGGATACCATCCTGTCCACCGCAGCACTTCATTCGAAGGCCCCATGGCATCTTGCTGCGAGCATTGAATCAGATCTTTCACTGCTCGCCACCGCAGAGCGCTTACCTGCACTGGTTAAGACCTCCGAGACCGCTGTCGGTGACCGTTGGCTGTCGAAAGCACTTGGCGATTCACTCCCACATTCTGAAACACCTCCACGATCGATTGGCGTTGAGGATTCAGGCCACATTGTGATGCCAACACCACTCCCGGGAAAAACTGGCGATTGGGCCTTGGTTGGCGATGGCGCAGCGACGCTTGTTGCTTACCTGCTTGCCTTCTCAAATCAAGACGCAACGCATCACATGAAGCGAGGTTGGAAGCAACGCCGCTCTGTGAGCGGCGTGGACCGAACCCTATGGAGCGGTCAAAACCAACTTGCGGACCAAGTTGAGTCGACTGCAAAGGCTTTCTTTGAGCAGCAAGGCACTGTCGAGCAATGGAATCGTCACGGTCTTGAAGGTGAATCAAACCTCATGCTGATTTCATTCGAAGTCGATGGACACCCAGCTTCACTTGGCGTTCGAAACAGCGGTACTCAGGCCAAAATCAGTGTATCATTGCGCCTGTCACCAAACATCAATTCGGCCAATGCCCCAGATCTCATGAGTTCACTGACCAACATTTTGAGTGCAGAAATGAAGGCATGAATGCCCCATAATCCAACTCACTCGTTGGCCATTTCGCCTTCAAAGGTCTGCGTAAGCCACGTCACAATGCCGAGGAGCGTAGCGGAAGCAAGCAGGATGGCAAACAATCCTGTGACGGAACTGCCTCCAACGAGCACAACTCCGGCAACAATCCACCCGAGCACCAAATCAAGAGCTCCAACAATTCTCCAGCCTTTTCTGAGGGTGAGAATACCGCTGACCCACGAAACGGTCGAGGCGATGAGAATGAACACAACAGCGTACACGAGGTTTGGGAAGCCAAAGCAAGCCAAGAAGAGTAAAATGTGCAGGGCCCACAAACCAGCAGGAAGCCAGAGCCCCATCCGGTTCTTGACGGTCCATGCTACAAAGCCAACCGTGATCATGGACATGGCTGAAGCGACAAGGTAGAATGGAACAGCGGTGAAGTCGAGCAGTTCTGGCGCCCATGCCATGATGCCTTGCACCACGAGGGGGAAGGTAATCCATGCCATCAGAGCAGGCGCAGGTTGTTGCCACCATACGCTTCTTCGTGCGGTGAAGGCGAGCACCAACAACCCTGCGACTCCGAAGGAGAGCACACACACAGCGATGGCCCAAGCACTTCGGCCAGCGGCCCCCCGGTGATCGCCCATCTTTCGTTGAATCCGCTTCCCTTCAATCCAATCAAAGCCAAGCACGGCACCAACAAGCGCTACCTCAATTCCCATCATTGGAACACCTGAGTCAAACAGGTATTCGCCAAATGGGTCGAAACTGAAGGGGAGAGGCACCTCGCCGCCAATAAGAAGGCAAATGACGCGGTCCAGCATGGCCAAAAACACGACACCTTCCAATGCATTTGGAAGACGTAGCCCGAGATCACTGCGTCCAATGACGCCCATGCCAGCCATCATCGCCAAGCCACCGAAAAGAACGAGCAAATGCCACGTATCCTCGAGCACCACGACGGAATTCGAAGCCCTTCCAGCGACGTGAATCAGTACCAAGCCAGCCATGCCAACCGCAATTGGTGACTCAATGCCCATGATATCCGGGAGCCTCAAGCCAATTTCGTTTGCTCGTAACCGTGCGGCTCCGACAAACAGCATCGAAAGTAAAACTCCGAACAGCAATGTCATCAGCGTGTTACCTGAAAGGAATGAAATCACCGTCGTCGCAAGGATTGTGGTCACAAGGAACATCATCGTGATGATTGGCTGGTGGTGAATGTCTCCAGTTTCAAGGTCGTTTTCTCCAGCCGTACTCCAGTTCTTCGAGCGCTTTCGTTGTTTTTCAGCAAGTGCCAACAACTCGGTATCGATGAGTCGCAAGGAGCCTTGGACAGGCCCCGAATCATCAGTCGACGATGCTTGTGACTGCAAAATGACCCCACTGGTCCCAGCCACATCACCCGCATTGACCCTCTCGACCACGCCCATGGTACTGTATTCGCTTGCGCTTGTTGAGGCAGCGAGAAACTGTTGCATCCTTTCCCGCTTTTCTTTAATCCGCGCAAGGCGATCGTCGCGACGGGCAAGGGCGCGCATGCCGGCACGGAACTCCCCTTGAACGGCGAGGAAGGAACCCGAGCCAACGAAGGCGATCAAAGCGGTGAGCACAACGAATGTCATTTCAAGTGTGAGTCCAGCCAACGCCATTGTGATGATGAGCCCTAAGGCTGCAAAGGCAGGCGGGAGGAGTTTTTCAAGCGTCACTGCTCGTTGAAGGTACAAGATGAGGGCGACGAGCCCAACGCCTGTTAAGACCAACAAATTCAACTCAGGTGAAAGCATACTCTTCGCTCCAGTCAGCTCAACGTTCGTAATCGGCTCAAGGCTGATGACGATGTAGAACGCTGCGATGAATCCTAGCATCAATGTCAGCAATCGCCCGGGCAAGGCTTCAGTCAGCTCCAGTTCTGCTAGGCTTGTCCCGTCCTTTCTTCGCCGATCGGTAGCGAGCAGCATCAAACCACATGCTGCGACCATGATCATGGCCCAGAATGCCGACTGTCCATAACGCCAAACGAGGATTAAGGCAAAAACCCCCCAGACCGTCATCAAACTACGTGGTTTTCCAAGATGCCTGCCACGCCATACCATCAACGCATGACCGATCAGCAAGAGGCCCATTGCTGCCAGCAGCCCGGGCATAGGGAGTGCTCCGGGCCGAGTGATGCCCCAAATGACGACAACTGAAAGAATGAAGCTGAGGTTCCACAATTTAGCGAACCCTGAGTCTCGAAAACGGGCGCCAACTTCGGAGGCTCCAGCAAGGCGTGCTGCCAGATTGAGTCCAGTTTCACCATGGTGAACATTGACGCTGATTTGCTGCACGATGAGCACACACAACCAAGCGGCAAGGTCGATTTCATCGAGTGAAATCGGGATCAAGTCCATTGACACTACCCTCGATTCAACATCGCTTGCGAAGAAGATCAACCACACCCACGGAGCAAGCACGGCGGTGCCAGCAATCGATGGCGAATCTCGCTGGACGGCCAACCACGACAAACCGACCCATACCACGCCTTGGGACACGAGCAAAAGGCGGCCGTTGCCATCCGCTTCACCAGCAGGAATTAGCAGCGTCAAGAGTACGACAATCACTGTGCCCCCCATCCACAGAACATGGTCCGAAACCGAGGTCTGGTTTCGCAGGAGTGCGGCGGCGGTGAGCACTGCGGTCACCGCTGCATAGAGGCTGTACGGACTCAACCCCGCTGGCAATTCAACCTCGAACGCCTCTGAATTCAACAAGGCCAGACCAATCAACATCACCGGTGCTGGATAGAGAATGAAAGGGGCGAGATCTTTCAGATGGACGCCTCGTACCACGAGGTAGGATGCGCTGAAAGCCGAAACCAAAAGGAGCAATTGCGCCAGGGCATACCCGGTCTCAAGACGGTTTGCAGCGATGGCCAATAGGGCGCCAATCATACCCAGGCCAACAGAAACAGACCACAAGGCAGGTTTGCCGAGTCCAAGCGCTTTGAGGGCGTCAGAAAACCAATTTTCAGCCCTGACAAAGGAAGCAGCCACAACAGCGTTCGTCGCCGTCACACCAGCCATCAAGAGAAACAGCAACAATTCATCATCAAATCGAACGAGTTCCACTCCGAAAAACGACCAATCATTTGAGAGAGCGTGAACACCAACCCAGAGGTAGGACGAAGCAATGCCCAAGCTTGCTAAGTTGCCTGAGCGGCGCATGAAGGCAAGTCCATGCATCAAGAGGGTACCAATCCCCACCATTGCCGCAACCCCCACTTCGCCGTACAACGCCCCTGCAGCGCTCCCAACGATGAGTAAAATCAGGGTTGCCTGTGCAGCAATTGCATCTTCGTCATGGCGTTGAGCAATGAATATGTTTCCACCGACAACAGCCAACATGCCGAGTCCGAGTGTTTCATTTGCGCCGAGTGGCGATGCATCGAACCATCCCCAGTGCCATGAATCGAGGACCAATCCGTAAAACAATTTCATCGATATGATGACCCAGGTGACGCCAAGCAACCGCATCGATGGTTTTGGGATCCAACGTTCGCCGAGGTACAATCCGAACACCCCCATCGAGAACAAACCTAGGCCGCTCAATTCAGGGGGTAAGACGGTTCCAACAACCGCACCGATGGCGGACCAAACGGTCACCATTGCCACGAGTAGTCCAAGCCCAAGCCGTCGCTCACCGTGAACAGCGAGGTCTTCCACGCTGTCTAATTCTGGTGCAGATTGAACCGTTCCGTCACGCTGAACCGCCCCTGGCTCGTTGGTTTGCTCGTCACCCTTTGAGAACAAAGATACGATTTCACCCACGGCTTCGTCAACCTCTTCCACAGGCTGAATTTGAACGGATTCGGGTTGCTCGTCAACCGCTTTCGAAGCGACCATGAATGAGCCGAGATCCATGCCTCGTGGACGTTGGAAGTCGCGCTTCCTGAGCACGTCATCACGCGGAGGGCTCGAGCCGGCCCCCTCGTTGCGCTCCTCGGCCATGCGCTTGCTCTTGTTCGCCTCCTTGAATGCTTTCTCACGAATCTCGGCGCCCACAGGCGGTTTCCCATCGCTTTCTTTTCCTTCGACCCGAATCGGAGGGCGGCGCTCCACCAACTCGCTAACCATAGCGGAACATTAGCAATCGTCCCACCAAAAGGGACAAAGAGGGCCTGTGGAACGCAACGGCATGGCCGACGCCCATGGGGCCCCCACAGGGGACCTTTCTTCGTACGGAATCACCCCCGCTGGTGAAGTCTACTGGAACCAAGATGCTCCGACTTTGATTGAACTCGCTGTGGCCAGAGGCGAAGGCGTGTACAGCGCTCATAGGGCCCTCGTCACCGAGACTGGCGAACGAACCGGCCGTTCACCAAATGACAAGTTCATCGTCGATGAACCATCCACGACTGATGACATCAATTGGGGCGATGTCAACGTCTCGACGGACGCTGAGACCTTTGTCCGCATGCGGGCCAAGGTGGTTGAATACCTCTCATCGAAGGACGCACTCTTCGTCCAAGATTTGTATTGCGGTGCGGACTTCAGCGAAGCCCTTCCAATCCGAGTCGTGAACCACAATGCTTGGCACAACGCCTTCGCACGCAACATGTTCATCCGTCCGAGCGAGGAGCAGCTCCAACACCACACACCAGAGTTCACGGTGCTTCACGCACCACACTTCGAAGCAAGTCCTGAGGACGGATTGAATTCTCAATGCTTTGTCATCGTCAACTATGCTGCGAAAGAAGTCATCATTGGTGGCACACGCTATGCTGGCGAAATTAAGAAATCCATCTTCTCAGTGATGAACCTCATTCTTCCAAAGAAAGGCATTCTCCCAATGCACTGCTCAGCAAACACAACGGGCGAAAACACCGCGATTTTCTTCGGCCTTTCCGGCACTGGAAAAACGACGCTCTCAGCGGATCCAAAGCGTGCGCTGATTGGCGATGACGAGCACGGTTGGGGTGCAAACGGCGTGTTCAACTTCGAAGGCGGCTGCTATGCAAAACTGATTGATTTGTCCGAGGAAGACGAGCCTGCCATCTTTGGCACCACTCGTAAATTCGGGACAGTTCTCGAAAACATCGTGATGGACAGCGATGGCGTCCCTGACTTTACTGACACGAGTAAAACCCAGAATACACGAGGCTCGTACCCGATTGAATTCATCGAAAACCGCACCCTCGATTCGAAGGGCGGCCACCCACAAAATGTGATTTTCCTCACCTGTGACGCGTTTGGTGTCCTCCCGCCAATTTCTCGACTGACCCCAGACCAAGCGGCCTACCACTTCATTTCCGGATACACGGCAAAGGTTGCGGGCACCGAAGTTGGTGTCAAGGAACCACAAGCCACCTTCTCTGCTTGCTTTGGTGAACCATTCATGCCAATGCATCCGGGGGTCTACGCAGACCTCCTCTCCTCCAAGATGGCGGAGCACGGAGCAACTGCTTGGCTCATCAACACTGGTTGGTCCGGTGGTGCTTACGGAATTGGAAGCCGAATGAAAATCCGCCACACCCGTGCTATGCTCAACGCTGCTTTGGATGGCGACCTCGACGCTGTCGAATACATCAAAGATGAGCGCTTTGGCTTTGAAGTGCCAAAGGAATGCCCGAATGTTCCATCTGAAGTGCTCCAACCACGCAGCACATGGGATGACAAGCAAGCGTTCGACGCAACCGCTGACAAACTTGCTGCAATGTTTAACGAAAACTTCGCTCGTTACGCAGAAGGCGTTTCTGAAGCCGTGAACGCATCTGCACCTGCTCCACTTGCGTGATCACAAAAAGTCACTCAGTGAGAGTTGCTTCGCTCGGTCGTTGTTGAATAACGAGTCGACACTATCGGCCAACCATTCAACGTTCTGTTTGGTGTACGTGTCCACGCCATAGGTCGCCATAACGTGCTTTGTGACCTTGATGTACTTTCGAACAGCACCTTCGGAGACAGTGAGGGCAAGTTTCCCTCCACATAAGCCGCCTTCTGATTTGGCAACACCAACGCTTGCAAGCCCTTGACCAGAACTCTTCTTCGGTTGAATGCAAGTGCCTGCGATCGGCATCCTACGGTAGGAATGTGCGCATTTCAGGCACCGCACCTTCTGCCTCGCATAGGCATTCATGTTCCCGCGCAAGTCGGGCAAAAAGTGCGACCGAACCACGCTCGAAGCAACGGTTCGGACATCGACGCCTCGTAATCTATGTCCAAGATCGAGTTGGCCATTCATCTTGTCAATCATAGTGTCAAGGGTCTTGTAGGCAGACAGTGCAGGTCCAGCATCGATTGCATCACAATCGTGTGTGTATCCATAGCCGCGGACTGCGGCGATGCTCCCCAACCGTCGTTCGACGAAATCCATTCTGTCAGCGATGGTTTTCGGGTGGGGTTGATTCAAGGTGGTCTCGTAGAAATCCCGTTCGTAGAACCAACCTGAGTCGACGTTGAGCGCTTCTTTGTCAACTTCGGTGGGGTTCAGTCGAGTCGTTAAGACAAGCGGAGCATCCATCAGACCGCCTCGATTGGCAGGAAGGATTTCCCTGCTGAAGTTCAGCAAACCATCCATGAGAAGCATGATCGCATCTTCATCACCATCGCAGTTCCTTCGCTTTGCTGCGTGGAACAACGGGTGGGCATAGCCACCTGAACAGTCTGCCCATCCAATGATTCGGCTCAACACGCCGCCAGAGGTGTGAGGGGCAAGGGCGCAAATGAGGTGGCCGACCAAATCGTCTGGCGTGTTCACATTGTAATACGGCTCCATGCCGTAGTAGCGAACAAGTAAATCGTCAATGAATTTCGCAGTTCGAACAAAGAACTCGCCAGCATTTTTCGCCACGATGAAGTCTTGAGGGAAGATTTCCAACATCTGTTCATCGTTTTCAAGAGGGTTCCCTTCAACATCATGGGTGTAGCCAAGCGATTCGATGGTTTGCCATGTGACGCCAATTTCGCGGGGCGTGAAATGGGTTACAGGTACGTCACTCATATCGAAACGAACGGTTCCGTCGCGGAACACTGGGAGTTGGAATTTTGCCCTTAGCAATCCTTTTTCGATGGCTTCTGGTGTTTGATCGCGTGAGGCTATTTTCTTCATGCATTTGACCGTTCGAGGAATGCGGTCCATCCCTAAACGGATTCGCGCATCTTCGAGAATGGTGTCCAAACGAACCGATTGAATTTCACCACGTCGCCGTCTGTTGCTGTTCTCAGATTCGCGCATCGCGGTGCGCCCTCGGCAATTTACGCCGACGCGCCCCTCGCCGTGTTCGTCCAACAACCGGTGGTGGCAGACGACAAACGGAGACTCCTTGCCGCATTTCTTGCACACTCGCCGTCCCATTTGCACTCGAATGGTTTGCTTTTCCGCGGCGATGGACATCAGGCGCTGATTGCCACCTGTAAGGTCAATCGGGAACAGCGCATGGGTCATGGGGCTCATGATTCTCGGTGCGGCTTTTTCCGGCCGCCCCATTCGACATCCAACCCGCACAGGGGCGGAGTGTTCCCATCGTAGTTCCGATATTTTTCTGACTTGAATCAAAATCCCATCAACGACGTGGTCGTCTTCGTTCACTTGAGCGGCAAGGTACTGTTCCGGGTTGTCAGGACCCGGGTCGGGCACTTGCTCGGCGGCGTTACGGCCAACTTCATCGGTTTCAGCAATGCCAAGCCCACGCTGACGCGCATCGGTTTCAGCGGCAATTCGAACGGTTGCTCGCGCTTCTTTCAACGCCTTCAATCGCTTTCGTTCCTCAGTGAGGACAATGTGGGCCTTCTTGAGTTCCTCAATGCGCGCCTCGAACCTCGAACGAGCATCGACAATCCTCAACGGCTTCTCCCCTTCAAAGCTGAATCCAAAACCATCCAGAACGGCTGGCCAACCCGATGTGATGACCAGGTCGTCACCATCATGGTGGTGGGCAAGACCAAGGATCATTGCAACACCCTTTGCCATGCCGTGTTGAACGAGGGCCCACGCCTCCGGGGTCTCTCCACCAAAGATCGGTGGCAGTGGACGCAGATCGTGGCCGGGAATGGCATATGCATCCAAATCATCGATGCGTTCTGGCCGTAAGACGTCCATTGCCCCTGCACTCCAGCCTTTGACACCGTTGGCGATTCGCAGCTGCCTTGCCTCAGGCTTTGGAAGGGCATTGAGGCCATCTTCAGCGGCGATGATCTCGTGCTTCGATGTACCAAAGTCTTCGATGGTTGCTCGCTCCAGCAACGTGAGTGCGCTCGGCACCCATTCGAGAGGCAGGTCGAGGAACCAAGGGTTGTGCGGAGGGGGGAGCGAAGTCTTGTAACGAACGGCAATCGCCTTTGCTTGCTCCCAAGTTGGTCGTTGATGCCGAAGGAATTCATGCCAGCGTCTGCGGACATGGAATTGCGCATTCGGGTCTTCGGCGTCTTCAGGGTGGATGCCTGGTGAGCCTTGAGGCGCTTCACTGCGCGCCATGTTCATCAGTCCAAGCAATCGTTCGACTTCGGATTCATCCGGGAGTTCTTCGAGCAAATCACTCGCCCACCAGTCATCGCAATATCCTGCCGGGACGAGGTTCTTGTTGTTCTCCATGAATTCGCCGTAACCAAGAACCAATTCCCCGTTGTCCCACACCGATCCGACTTTCGACCTGATTAGAGCAAAGCTTGCCGCATCATCCAATCGGAGGAACCGACCATCATTTAGCACAACCCAGGGCCCTTCTGTGTGGTCTGAGGGGGTGATTGCGCATGCTTTCCCCGGCCGTTCAATTTTCATCTGTGTGCCGATGGTGATGAAGTCATCCATAGCGAGCATGGAGGCTGTGTTGGTCGAAGCCGCAGCGAGGCCAGAGGGGCGTGCTCGGCCGTACCGTAGCCGGAAACCACCTGCTTCGAGCGGTGCGCCAAAAACAGGCCGCCCTGCGATGATGTCCTTCATGAATTTGGTAATGCTTGGAACCTTTCTCGACTTGAAGACAGGCCCCTCCCCATCATTTTCTTTCTCTTTCCCACGGGAGGCGAATTTGGAAATGAAATCCCAACCCGGGACACTGAGCCGCTCTGTGTGCTTCTGGATTTTTGGTGCCTTGAGACACATTCCTTCGCCGATCACCAACAGGACACCGCCTCGAATTCTTGGCTCATCGATGTTTCGAACGCGCCCATACCCAGCACACTCAATTTTCTCTGTTGATTCCCCGTTGATCATAATCGGGCATGCGCGAACGATTTCGTCGATTTCCGATGGCGATGGGCGATATTGTAAATTCCCTCGGTAGAGGCCAAATTCTTCCTTGACGCGCTCAACTTCAGGATCAGTTGGTTGGTAGTGCCCGATGTTCAATTCACGACGAATCATGTCGGCGATGAGGACAGCGAGCGCTTGTGCTGTTCCACCTGCTGCTCTGATCGGCCCAGCGAAATGAACCGATACGAATTGTGAACCATCAACATTGTTGAGCAAACGAACTTCGCTGATTCCTTCGAGGGGAGCAACGAGAACAGCTTCAGTGAGCACTGCAAGCCCAACACGGAGCCCAACGTCGATGGCCGTTACAAGATCGTACCCCTTTTCGCGAAAACCCCGCGCCACGGACTGAGCCATCATGATCGATGTTGTTTCCCGGTCGTGTTCGGCGAGGAGGGTTCGAATGTCATCGGCTACTTCGTAACCGTCGAGGTACTCAATGAGCAGTTTTTCAGTTCGTCCAGCCAAATCAGCGGCTCGAGGAATCTCGACATACTCTTTGTGGTCATAGCCCTTTTTTCGAGCTTGTTCCGCAATGATGTATGCCTCATCAGCCCGCTCATCTAACCATTGGTGATAAGCCACCATCTCGGCTTCAAACCGTTCCACGTCGACACCAATCAGGGGGTTATGGCCCCGGATTTGCGCCTTCGTTTCATCGGATGACATGGTACTCTTCTGGCCCTTGGCGGCGACCGTTTATGAGAGGCGCGCCCGAAAAACAATGAGAAAGCACCCACAGAAGAGGAAAGGAAAGTTCATCTCTAACGCTGCCGACCCCCGAAACATGACCGTCCACGAATCCCTCCGAGCCCATGCGAAGTGGCCCCGACTTGTGCAGCTCGTGCGAGACCTTGCCTTCATCGATGGCGGGAATGATGAAGCGTTCACGCTCGCAAGTGGGCGAACTTCACGGTGGTTTTTCGATACAAAACCAGTCATGATGCACCCCGAATCAACGCATCTTCTCGGCGAATTGTTCAACATGCGCATGGATGACCTCAACGCAGATTTCGTTGGTGGGCTTGAACTGGGGGCCGTCCCCCTCACAGCAATCGCCGTGACTGCTTCGCCAGCCGACCACCCTCGCCTCGGATTCATGGTTCGAAAGGAACCAAAAGGTCGCGGCGGAAGGAAGACAAACAATCCTCCGGGGATTGAAGGGTCGCCGCTTACTGATGGCGGGCGCATTGTGATTGTCGAAGACGTCACAACAACCGGCGGATCGGCGATAAAGGCGGTTGATCGAATTCACGCTGCAACCACATGCAAGGTGATTGGCGTCATTAGCATCGTGGATCGGCAGGAAGGCGCAGCACAGGCATTTGCAGATGCAGGCATTCATTTTGAAAGCATCATGACTCGTTTTGATGTAGCGGGGCAGTGAGGCTCTTCCATGGCGGAAGTCCTTGACCCAGCCACCACCTCTGTGGAAGGCCTCAGCGAATCTGCACCGGATTCGACCGCACCAGCGGGCCTTGTGTTTTTCCACGCCAGTGAGGGAAAGCCGTTGGCTACGCCGTGGCAAGTGGCACTCATTCGCTCGCAATTGCTTGCTCATGCAGCACTTCCTGAAGGGATTGTGCTCGATTGCGCCTGCGGAAGCGGCATTCAACTTGCAGCCCATGCGTCGGTTCTTCAACGCCCCGCACTTGGCGTTGAACTCGACCCAAATCGTGCCCAGGCGAGCGCTGTCAACCTCAACACGATTGCAATGCAACGTCAAGAGACCGAATCAGAATGGATGCGTTCCAGCCGCGTCGTGATCGGCGACGGCAGGGACGGAGAAGGAATCATCGAGGCTGTGACGGCCTCTCTTGGGCGTGCTCCTCGTCCCAAAATCGCCATCCTCCACCTTGATCCAGCCCGGCCCAGAAACAGCCGCACGCACGGTCTCGAAGAAATGGCACCTCGCCTCGATGAAGTGTTCGCTGGCTGGGCGCCGTACCTTGAAGAAGGCAGAAATGGGCCATCACTTCTTCTCGACCTCTCACCCCGCCTCACTCACCAGCAACGCCTCGAAGTCGAAGCACTTGTGGACTTGAACTGGCCAGGAATTTTGCGAACGTGGGTTTGGACTTCACGTGGCCGCGGGCGCGTGGACCGATTGGCATTATGGATTGGCAGCGCAGCAGAAGAAGGCGTTGCTCGCCGGTTTGTCCGGGTCCCCCCTAAGCTTGGTGTTGAACCAACCATTGTTTCAGGAGGCCGCAGACTGATGCACGGAGCCGACCACCCTGTTGCAGTTCGACGCCCTCCTCGGCGCGGTGAACGAATCAGTATTCTCGATGCGGCCTTGGTCGAGAGCGGCCTTGCCATGGATTGGCTCAAGACAGTATCGAAGGAAGAAAAGATTGCATGGGGGGTCGTCGATGGACGCCGACCGCAAATCCATCACGATCACCCACTTCGAATCGAAAATCCAGCCGACCGTTTGCTCGTCCAAGCCACCGGTCGCGTGGTCGCACTTGCTCGGATGACATTGGAAGTCTCCAGCGTTGACCGCTTGGTGGAAGTGCTCCTTGAACACGACATCGGCCGCCTTACGGTGCGCGCCACCCTTCCTCCAGAAGTACAACCCAAAGTTCAGGGCGCAATCGACCGACAATTGAGCCGCCGCCACGGTCGGCGTGATGCCTTTTTGGTTCAGCAGCCAGGCGATGAGATGTTGCTGATTTGTGTTGCCGAGTGATGCGTCGTTGCGGAGGGCCGTGTTTTCGGGTGCGAAACAAGGCGAATCTCGCTTTCAGCATCGCGATGAGCGCGTCGCGGTCTTGATATAGGGGAGGTTGGTCGGAAACCTGCTTGACACTAGGTGTCGAGGTTGAAGGTGAAACAACATGGCACGACCAAAAGACGAGGATTTGGGAGAAGATTTCTCATACATTCTGCGAATGGCAGATACTGACATGGATGGTCTCAAGACCCTCTCTACCGCACTGACTTCAGTCAAGGGCGTTGGTCCACGAACCGCAATTCAAATCTGCAAGAACACCGGCTTCTCACCTTCCTCACTCGCCGGCCACCTTTCAGTCGAAGAGCAAGAAACCCTCCGCTTGGCAATCGAAGGCTACGCAGAAACAGTCCCTCTCTGGATGCTTAACCGCCAACGAGATCTCGAAACAGGGGACGAACTCCACCTCACCGGTCAACAAGTTACGTTGACCCTCAAAGACGACATCGACCGTCTTCGTACCATGAAGTGCTACCGTGGTGTTCGCCACGCTAGCGGTAACAAGGTTCGTGGACAGCGCGGCCGCTCAAATGGCCGTGGCGGCCTCACACTTGGTGTGAAGCGAAGCAAGTGATATGGAGGGATGATGAATGGGAGAACCAAAGTTTGCACGACCTAAGTTTGACACACCTTCTCACCCGTGGAAGGCAGAACGAATCGAAGAAGAGCACCAGATTCAGAAGAATCACGGTCTCAAGAACATGCGTGAGATTTGGAAGGCCAAGTCTCAGCTCCGACGTCACCGACGTCAAGCCATGCGTTTGATCGGTATGTCCGACGGCACCGCCGCTCACGTAAAGCGTGAAGTCGACGACCTCACCCGTTCTCTTCACAACAAAGGACTCATCGCATCTGATGCGTCCCTCGACGACATTCTTTCTCTCGGCACCGAGGACATCCTCAACCGCCGACTTCAAGCACAAGTCTACTACAAGGGACTTGCAGCAACCATGAAGCAAGCACGCCAACTCGTGACCCACGGTCACATCTGTGTCGGCGACCAGAAAGTCACCATCCCATCGTACCCTGTGAGCCGAGATGAAGAAGAACTCATCAAGTATCACATGTCTTCCGATTTGAACGACGCAGACCACCACGTCCGACAAATCATTGACGGGCGTGCATCCTCTGCAGAATATGCAGTCGAAGAAGAAGAAGTGGACCCAGAGGCAACCGCAGAATTCGCTACTGAAGTGAAGGAAGCAGCCACATCAGCCCCATCCGCAGAAGACGCTGGAGGTGACGAGTGATGACACGACGTGCAATTATCAACATCTTCAGTTCCTACAACAACATCCTCATGACAGCAACCGATCTTACCGGTGCTGAAACCATCACGACCTGCTCTGGTGGTCAAGTCGTCAAGTCCTCTAAGGACAGCGGAGGCCAATTTGCAGCAACCCGCGCTGCAGAAAAGATGGCTGACTCCCTCAAAGAAAAGGAATTTACCCAACTCATCATCAAATACAGAGCACCTGGAGGCAACCTCTCCAACAACACCGGACCTGGGGCACAAGCCGCAATTCGCGCATTGACCCGTGCTGGAATGACCATCACTCGAATCGAAGACGTGACGCCAATCGCTCACGACGGTACCAAAAAGAAGGGTGGCCGCCGTGGCCGCCGTGTCTGATATTTGAGGTGGAAAAGATGGAAGCAAAGACTGTTGAAGGATGGCCACAAGGGAATGCGACCCGCATTCTCCTTACCGATACTGACGCTGCGCAAGTGAACGCAATCCGTCGAGCTTTGATCGCTGACGTCCCAAAGCTTGCTATCAACCGAGTGGATTTCTCACAAGGTGTGAACCAAGACAACAAGGGCGAAGTCCTTGAATCGGTCAACGTTCTTCCAGACGAGATTCTCGCTCACCGATTGGCAATGATTCCAATCCCTACCTTCCCAGAAGAAGGTATTCACTTCTCCGATGCATGCCCAAACTGCATTGACCTCGCTGAAGAATCAAAAGGATGCCCTTCCTGCCAAGTTCTCTACTCGCTCTCTGCCCGAGGCCCAACCGCCGATGCAGAAGAAGACTACAAAACGGTCTATGCAGGCGATCTCACGACCATCTCAGACCAGATGTTTGACATCCGTGATGAGCACAAGCGAATCCCACTGACCATTCTATCAAAGGGACAATTCCTCGAATTCTATGCTTTCGCAACCCTTGGGCGTGGGCGTGACCATGCAAAGTGGGCGCCTGCTGCAGCAATTGGTTTCCGCCCACAGCGCATCGCCAAGCTCAACAAGCCAAAGAAGGCAGAGGCACTCTTCGGCCTCGGCTTGAAAACATCTGATGGCAAGAACATCGATGCGAAGCTGTTTGGAAAGGACAAGACCCTCACAGACATCAACCACGTGATCGACATGGAAGCAGCGCTTCACCAAGTCGGACCAGGAACCGGGCGAGAAGGTGATTTCGATGACGCCATCACACTCGAAGAAGTTGACCACGCCTATGTGTTCTCTTTCGAAACCGACGGAAGCCTCACCCCAGAGCAGGCCTTCAACGGCGCAATGGACGAGCTTCAGAGTCGCTTCGAGAACCTCACTGGTGACATTGAGCGAGCCTTCGCTTGATGCTTTCAGCCCCGCGATTAACACCTCCCCATCCGAGGTTTCATAATGGAGCGAGTTTGACATTTACCCATGCAGAATGCGCGCCGCACCGCCCTATGCCTGACCTTCCTGTTCCTCATCGCCCCGATGATGCCGCTCGTAACCGCAGCATCCCCGGACCACGACTTGGCTTTCGATGTGAAGGAACCAACTCCATCTTTTGCAGAACCTTCGCTAAAGTCAATCGATGCACACCCTCTGAAGTCCCTTGAATTGTTGGCGCCTAAAGCCGGAACGAGCAGCGGTCGTGCAGCCTGCCCGAGCCCTTCGACCCTCCAATCTGACGGTGGCTCAAGCGGCGACGCAGGCTCAGATGCCACCACATCTCGTTCTCTGGGCACCAACCCAAACTCAGGCACAACAGGCGCTCAAGGGTGCGTTGACGCCACTGACACCGATGACTGGTACACTGTGACCACAACCGCTGGCAAAGATGTCGACGTTGAACTCGTCGTGCCCGCTGGTGCCGATTTCGATCTCTACCTGGTTGATTCAACCGGGTCTGAATATGACTATGATTGGTCAGAATACAACGACCCCCTCGAAAAGGTCAGCACAGCAGGGACAAGTTTCTCTGGTGCCGCCTCAACCTTTTACATCAATGTTCGAGCCTATACTGGGGACGGCCAATACACGCTCAGAACATGGACAAACAACACACCGCCACGACCCGATCTTGTCATCACTTCGGTGATTGAGCCTGCAACTGCGCAAGCAGGCGACACGGTGAGTGTTGAATACGTTGTTGAAAACATCTACAACACGACATCAGACGCCTTCGAAGTCCAGTTCATCCTCTCAAGCGACCGGACGTACGACGCATTCGACACCTTGCTCGACGAATCCGAACCTGAGGCGGCTCTTGCAGAGAACACCTCGCGAACAACAGTTGCGTCAGTAACCCTTCCGAGCAACCTTCCTGATGGCTCCTACTACTGGATTATATGGGCGGATGGTTACAATAACCTCACAGAATACAACGATACCAACAACAACCTCGCCTCGGACAAAGCCATGCTTGTGGGCGACTCTTGCCAAGACTACAATCCAAATGGTGAGGATGATGCAGGCCTCGGCGCAGATGCGCCAAACAATGAATCTGCAGCATCGACGCCCTTGGGGACCAACGTCACCGATTCCTACACCGGTTGCATCGACGGGCGAGAAGCCAACGATGTGTTTGCGTTCGACGTTCCAGCAAATCACAATATTGAAGCACAATTAACAGTGGATCAAAGCGTGTTCTTTACCTTCCGTCTCACAAATTCAAATGACGAAACAATCGATTATGTCGGCACCCAAGGGTTCGTCAGCACCAATGGCGGCGACTATGATGGTGTAGGGGACACATACTTCCTCAACATCACTCGGTCCGGCACCGCTGTGAACTGGACACTGGACGTGTGGACGAACTACTCGACGCCTGCAGCGAACCTCATCGTCACAAATGTAACCGCCCCAACAACTGGAATCGCTGGCACAAGTGTCTCGATTGATGTTCAAGTGAACAATACGGGCTCTTTGTTGGCTCCAGCAAGCACCCTCAGCGCTTGGCTCTCGGTCGATGCGGCCCTCTCAACAGATTGGGACCTACCTTTGGGTAACATCAGCGTACCTTCGATCGATGTCAATCAATCAGAAATTGTTCAATTTTCAGGTACAATTCCTGCAGGCGCGCAAGGCGGTAACTACAGCATCATCGTCATGGCAGATTCTGGAGAACTTATCACCGAAAAGAGCGAATTGGATAATGAAGGAATTGCTGATGAAGAACTGTTGGTGAATACAAAAGCCACCGCATGCCCCTCACAGGATGATGCCGGCTCAGGTGCAGATGCAGGTGAAGACGAAAACACCGCTCTTCTCCTTGGCGAAGACGTGTCCATGACCATTACGGGATGCGTTCACGAAGATGTTGACGCCGCAGATTGGTTCGAAGTTATTGTCTCACCTGGCCTCAACATTACAGTGACACTCGTAAACGCTCCTGATCAGGACGCAGATGTCTATCTTCGAGATAGCGCAGGGGAATGGTTCGAACGCGGGTACCTGTCAGGCTCGAATGATGAAACCATTTCAACTGCTGACGATGCAACCTATGCTGGAGCAGGCGGGACGTTCTTCATCAGCGTTGATGCCTACCTCTCCCTTGGTGTTTACACCCTTGTCATCGAGACAGAAGGCGTCGACCCTAATTCATTCAATTGTGGGCAGCAAAATGATTTGGGTATTGGCCAAGATGCACCCGCCGGTAACGGAATCGACCTCGGAACCAACCCCTCCATGGGTGGCGAAGGCTGCTTCTCGGGCGCAGACGATTTGGACATTTACGCATTCAGCATGAGCGACAGTGAAAATTTCGACCTTGTCTTTGAAGCGGACACAAGCCTTCCATTCACCGTCACAATTCAAGATGCTGGAGGCAACCTCATTGCTTCAGCAGACAACACAAGCTATGGAATGGTCTTCCAAACACTCGATTCTGAGTTTGAAGGGCAAACCAAGGATTACACCGTTGTGGTTGATGCAGCAGGCGGCTTCGGCCTTTACAACCTCTCCATCAACACAGTGGGCGCAGCACCAGCTGACGTTGCAATCTCCACGCTCGTATGCCCTCTGGATCACACATCTGGCGAAGAAGTGCAAATTTCATGGGAACTTGTCAGCCTACGAGGTCCAGGTGATGACGCATCAATCGTTCTCCACATCGATTTGCTCGATGATACGGGGGCCGAAGTTGCTCGAATGGTCACCACCACCTCCACGGTGTCGACTCAAGGCAACCTCACATTTGGTGCTGATTCAGAGTTCTTTACAACACCAGATGAAACCTCGACAGGCAACTACACCTGCCGCCTCACCATTGATGTGAACGATGACCTGGTCGAAAGTGACGAGAACAACAACGTTCTCATTGGCGATTCTTTCTTCATCCAGAATGAAGAAGAATTGTGGGCCAACGATGTCGACCGGGACGGTTTTAACACCACAGATTCCGGCGACGGAATTGTCGACGACTGCCCAACCACGTTCGGCGAATCAACCATCGACCGATTCGGTTGCGCTGATATCGACGAAGATGGCGTCTCGAACCTGAATGACTTCTGGCCGCTCGATGCATCCCAAGCTCTCGATTCAGACCTTGATTCATTCGGGGATAACCCATTGGGAACCGAAGGTGATCAATGTCCTGATGTGCCTGGAGTAGCAGGTGGAGAAGGTGGCGATGGTTGCCCTGCGACCATCGTTGATGCAGACGGCGATGGCGTCCTCAACGCCAATGACGATTGCCCAGACACGCCAGTTGGAGCCACAGTTGGAACCGACGGTTGCGAAGTCGACCCTAATGATGACACCGTCGACAACGGCACAGGTGATGGAAACACGACCACGGATGGCAACACCACAACGCCTGATGACAACACCGGCGATGGCACCACGGATGGGGCAACAGATGGAACGGGGGACAACACCGATGTGACGGATGTTCAATCAGACTCGACCATCTTTGGAATGTCGCCTACGATCGTCTACGCTCTTGTCGGACTTCTTGTCGTCGTCCTTGTTTCCGCTCTCCTCCTCCGTGGCCGCAGCAGTGGCGGCCAATCGAGCGCATTTGCAGAACAGCAAAAGGCCTATGACGCCTCAACCTTGCCTGCAGCAAACGATTCCACCATCACGGCTGAACAACTCGCTTACGAGCAGCAACTGATTGCCGCTGGCTATCCTGCTGACGCCGCCCGAACCTATGCGGATCAACACTTCCGTCCATGGTTGACCAACTGATGCTGGCCCCGTCCGTGTGAAAGCGAATGCTCTTGACCCCCCTCCGTGTGGGCGAAGCATGCACGCCCTCATGGAGACCAGCGCCGGAAACATCACAATCGAACTTTACCACGGAAGTGCCCCTGACACAGTGGCGAACTTCGTCAAATTAGTCGAAATGGGTCACTACGATGGCCTCCACTTCCACCGTGTGATTGAAGACTTCATGATTCAAGGCGGCTGCCCGCATTCCAAGGACCCAATGTCACGCCGAGCTGGAACAGGCGGCCCTGGCTGGAACATCCCTTGTGAGCCATCTGCCCTTCGCTTGAAGCACGATAAGCCAGGTATCTTCTCCATGGCGAACGCAGGAAAGAACACGGGCGGTTCCCAATTTTTCCTCACCACTGTCGCGACACCTTGGCTCAATGGAAACCACGCTGTTTTCGGTGAGGTTGTTGAAGGGATGGATGTTGTGAAGGCAATCGAAGGCTGCCGAAAACTCCCCGGCGATCGCCCAGCGGAACCACAACAAATCATCCGCGTCTCCATTATGGAGTGAAGGAGTCACTGGCCCACCCACATTCCTGCACTGGACGGAAGCGCCCGTTCTGAGGCAATCAAGGGGAATTCCGTACGAACGGTGAAGAAGTACCGCTTCCACGGCGGAGCATGGCAAATGTACGCATTGAGGCGGACACCATGGGCGAACTCGAAGTTCCAGCCGACAAATACTACGGGTGTCAAACCGCTCGGTCACTCATCAATTTCGACATCGGTTCAGACACCATGCCACTCGGCGTCATTCGTGCATTTGGCATCCTGAAGCAGGCTGCTGCAAAGACGAATGTGGCGCTTGAGCAACTTGACCCAGAGGTTGGAGCGTTGATCATCGCTGCTGCACAAGAGGTGCTTGATGGTGCACTAAACGACCATTTCCCACTGCGCATTTGGCAAACTGGGAGCGGTACCCAATCCAACATGAACACCAATGAAGTCATTGCTAACCGGGCTATTGAGATGGCAGGGGGCGTTCTCGGATCGAAAACGCCAGTCCATCCAAACGATCACGTCAACCGCGCTCAATCCTCCAATGACACCTTCCCAACCGCCATGCACATCGCAGCGGCGGAAGCGCTCACACACGAACTCCTTCCAAGCGTCCGAGCGCTTCGTAACGCACTCGATGAGAAAGCAAAGGCATGGGCCGGCATCGTCAAGATTGGCCGAACCCACCTCATGGACGCCGTGCCACTCACGCTTGGTCAAGAGGCCTCGGGCTGGGTGGCGCAATTGGACGCAGATCTTCGCCGAATCGATTTCGCCCTCGATGACTTGTTTGAACTTGCTTTGGGCGGCACTGCTGTCGGCACAGGCCTCAACACGCATCCTCTCTTTGCTCAGATGGTCGCTGATGAGATCGCCAACATCACTGGCCTCACATTCTGCACCGCAGAAAACAAATTTGCGCAACTCGCCGCACACGATGCTGTCGTTGCTGCCTCTGGGGCCCTCAACACCCTTGCTGTGTCGTTGATGAAAATTGCAAATGATGTGCGGTGGCTCGGTTCAGGGCCACGATGCGGCTTTGGGGAACTCGCCCTTCCAGCCAACGAACCCGGTTCGTCAATCATGCCTGGAAAAGTCAACCCAACTCAAGCTGAAGCCCTCACAATGGTGTGCGCTCAAGTCATGGGCAACAACACCGCCATCACCGTTGGCGGCAGCCAAGGCAACTTCGAATTGAATGTCTACAAGCCAATGATGATTCACAACCTCTTGCATTCAATTGAATTGCTGAGCGACTCATGTCGAGCGTTCCGGACCAAATGCGTTGAGGGCCTGGAACCTGTTGAGGAGAACATTGCGAACCACCTCGAAAACTCACTCATGTTGGTCACGGCACTCAACAACCACATTGGCTACGACAAGGCTGCAAAGATTGCTAAAAACGCCCATGAGAAAGGCACTACACTCCGAGCATCCGCTCTCGAACTCGGTTATTTAACCAACGAAGAGTTCGATCAGTGGGTCCGTCCAGAAGAGATGACAGGGCCACGCTCGAGTTAAACCGCAGAATTTAGTCCACGTCTGTGGCCGAGGTACGCAGGGTACGCCCAAGCCAAAACCCACCACAGTTCACGAAGACATCAGAAATTTTGTTGCTCCATTCCTCAGATGCAAATTCATAGGGCAGGTACAATTCCAAAATTTCCCACCCGATTGAAAGGGCCAAGAATGAGCCCCACCCCATCTTCAATACATAGCCAACAATGCCCCACTGAACGAAGTGTCCTAAGGACCACATATTGAGAAGCGCCATGGTTGTGCCAGCCAAATTGAGGGTATAAGCATATGAAAATCCGGCTTTTCGGTCGCCAACAGTATAATATTCTCGTAGATAATGGAATTACCATGAACATGCGAACATCCGCACCGAGCCTGTTGTTGACTGCCCTTCTTCTTGTGGCCCTTGTGCCAACTGGGACCGTTGCTGCGACTCCATCAGAAGCATCCGAATTTTACTATGGTGTCGAGTACGATTGGAGCAGTTTGGATTCCGATGTAACCAATTTCACCGGTCTGGACATTCCAGACATGCTGAGTGAAGTGATGGGTGCTGCTGATGACGCAGGCCTCAACTTAATTGTAGGGCAACTGATCACTGGGTCCTCGAATGTCTATGTGCACCACACAGAAAACATCGTACCTCAAGTGATTCAAGATTTGGACGGCGAGGACGTCACTGTTTGGAGTCGAACCGACGATGTCACCCTCCGCCACGGTATTCTCGTCGATGGTGTCTTCATGACCGATTGGCTGGAAGCAGCATCTTTTGGTGGAACTGACACATCATTCGACATTGATGCAACAACCGGCGGCAACCAAGTTCTCACTGTTGACATTGCGTATACAGAATACCTCGACGATGATTACAACTTGATCGGAGCCGACATGGACTTTAGCATGGGCGTTTCCGTTGCAACCGACGTCGAATTCGATGCAATGTTCGAAGGCGGTGGCGAGGAAGTCACCATTGATTTTGATGCTGGCGTTTCTCTCTCGTACGGGATCACTGAATCGTCTTCACAATGGCGCCTCGGTGAACCGAGCCCAATCTATGTGCAAATGTCAGCAAATGACTACACTGAATGGATGTGCTTGGGAGAAGAAGGCAACGATGAACCCGGTGTCTATGAGAACGAAATGGTGTACGACGACTGCGGAGAAATCTCTGGCACCTACACAGGTGCTCTCGACTATGCTTTCAGCGTCACGGGAATCCCAACCGAAGAAATTGGACTCGATGCTGGAGAACTTGACATCGAACTGTCTGACGCCATCACAGAATCCGGAACATTCGATATGCCTTTTGAAGATGCAAGTTTCGATTTCAACCTTGATGAGTCGCTTACAGTTGACCTTGGTGACGGAGAAGGCATGACCACAGAAGTCGACACTTGCCAAAACTGCCCCCCTGGCAACCCCCTCATGTTCATGATGATGGGTGCGGTGATTGTTGGAGCCAGCGAATCTTTTGGCGAGGCAGTTGCAGAAGATGTTAGCGATGAGATCAGTGATGAAATCTACGATCTTTTTGGTATTAATGATGAAGACAGCGATAATTACGATCCATACGAAAACCAATGGTTGTGCGATAGCGGCGACCAATGGATCTACGAATGGTATGTCAATGACGGCGACGAAGATTGCTGGGATGGCTCCGATGAAATGGATATGCATGGTAGTTGGAGCAGTTGGGGTGACGACCTTTCAATGAACGTCCAAATAGACGAAGATTTGCTTGATTTCGACCCGAATGGAGCGGAATTCGTTTGTGATGATGGCAGCACCATTCAATGGAATCAGGTGAGGGACTGGTCGAACGATTGCGAAAACGACGAGGACGAAGATGCAGGTCATACGAGCATGGATGTGTTCACTTGTAACGATGGAACTGAAATTCCATGGGAGAACATCAACAACTACGAGGCCGATTGCGCATCAGCTGAAGATGAAGGGGCCACCAGTCATTATGTGGTCGAAGCGCTTCTTTCGGATACCAGCGGAACACCACTATCGCAACAGCAAAATTCCCTTTGCGATGCAAACGGATGTGATCAAAACATGGACTGGTTCTCCGGCTACATGTCGTTTACCACAGAAACTGCTTCTCCGACAGCATATGGTGAGCACGAGTACTGCGTGAGCGGCTCAGTGACTGATTCATCAGACGGCACCGTTGTGATGGAATTCTCAAACATGTGTGACAACACATGGGTCGGTCCACAAATTGACTGGTACAATGTAGCACCTGGTAACATGAACATTGAATTCGAAACACAAGTCGGTGACTGGCAAGAAAATGGCGATGCAAGTTACACCGTTACCATCGTCGACACAAACGACAATCAATTGTTCATCGATACCATGGCCATCGATGGCAGCGGCTACAGCTACATGATGTCGGGCGACGTTTCAGTGCTCGAAGAAGGCGAATACTGCATGCACATGGAACTGACACAGACGGGTGAAACCGAAGCCTTCGAAACACAAACTGATTGTTTCATGGTTGAAGAAGAGCCCGAACCAAGCGATGCTTTGGAGGCGATCGCTGAGGCGTTTATGAACTCGGATATCGATGAAATGCTTGAGCAATTTGGAATGAACCTCGAAGACAGATTTGAAGATGTAGCGCCGAGCGAATTCCCATACAACGATGGCATGTGGGCTCCTATGTGGAGTTCAGAGCACGCCGCAATGGTAGGTGTTGGCGTGTATGCTATGGATGATGATGGGGCCTATGTCATGGCCGGACCTACCACAGAGGGCTACTCCGATGAAGCACCAGTTTCACTGAGCATCCGATATTTGACGGGAGTTCCTGCCAGCACAGCAGCAGAAGCAGCTGAAACGGCTACAGAAATCGAAGACATCGTGAACGTCGAAGACCACGATCTCGATCAAATTACAGAAGACCTCGAAGACGCAGGTGTCGATACCAGTGAAATCGAATTGCCGAGCAATGATGATGGAGACACCGACGGGGAAACTCCCCCGCAAACTGCAGAAGAGCTTGCAGAAGACGCAGGCCTTCTCCCTGCGCTCTCTCCACTGACAGTGCTCGCAGTGATCTCACTTGCAGGCATCTTTGTTGGTCGCCGCTCTGAGGCTTGAATCGAGAACTCAAGTACGATGAGGGGCAGGAGCAAACATGCCTATGCGACCTGCGCCGACGAAGTTCGGCGCCGGTGTACGCCTAACGGCAACGGTCCTGATTGCCGTTCATGTCCTGCTTTCGGCTTGGTTGGTGGTTCAATTTGAAGGCAGGTACACAGAAGGTGCCCCTTCACCAAGCAACATCAAAGCGATTGTAGCCGTTGATGACGAACAAACACTGATTGACGTCAAGATCGAAAATTCGACATCATTTGCGATTTACATGCTCGTGAGAGATTATGAGCCACCAGCAGACAATTCTACGGAATCCAACTCAACACCTCCAGACGATGAGGAAAAGGATGATGCGGAAAACAAGGAAGACACAAACCGCCTTGAAGCAGCCCGCCTCTTCACCAAAGCTTGCCTTGCCTTGCTTGTCATGAGCGAGGTGGCGATGGTGTTTGGCATGCGCTTTAGGGCCATCTTCAGAGGCGTGATTTGGGTCACAGCACTTGCATGTTTTTTGTTGATTTTACCGGGTGCTTACCTCACCGATCTATCGGGTGGCGGCGTTGGTGGGGATGATGATGGCGATGATGATCAAAACGGAGACCTTGCAAACGAGACCTTTGTGGCACAGACCGAGGATGGCGCCATGGTCCATGGAGGCAGTTCAATCGACATCTCCCTCGCTCCACTCGGCGTCCATTTTGATATGATGTTCAATGGGTATGACCTCGGTCTGGTCGATAAGGCGAACCAGTCTGATGTTCGCGACAAGGAACCAGAACCGGGGAGCGAAGATGCAAATTCGTGGGTTCAATTTGAATCTAGATTAACAGCGAAAGCCGGAAAGAACATTCAATCCCTGTTCGTCTTGCCAGTGTTGTGGTTTTTCTTCCCAGCACTCGTAGGCAAGAAAGAGGGATTGACAGACGATGCCTTTGATGAAGAAGGTTGAGTTCATTTACTCGCTCTTGCTTTTCGGCACACTTCGACAAAGTTTTCGAACATTTCTTTGCCGAATTCGGAATCATTGACTTCAGGGTGGAACTGAAGGCCAAAGCGATCGCCGTTTTCGTTTTCCATGCCTTGCACTTTGCAAGAATCACTGCTGGCGGTGATGAAGAATCCATCAGGGACTTCGTGAACCTCATCGTTGTGGGACTCCCACACGGTTTGGGATTCGTTTGTTCGAGCAAAGATCGTGCCACCACCATCGTGAAGTTGAATTTCCATAGCCCCAAATTCAGGTTCAGGAGATTCTCGGGCATCGCCGCCGTAGAACCTAGCCATGAACTGGTGGCCGGCACAGATGCCTAAGATTGGTACATCTAACTCAAGATAGGCTCCACAGTTGCCTAATTCTCCAGTAAGTCCGACGCGGGCAGCTCCACCTGATAGAATAATTCCATCCACTTCACGTAACTCAGAAACAGGGGTTGTGTTTTCGATGATTTTGGTGTCGACTTTCAGGTATCGCAGCATCCGCCACTCACGGTGCGTCCACTGTCCTCCGTTGTCAACTACATCGATGATGAGGGGTTGTTCGTCCATTGCACATCGCCTATGATTTCCTCTGTGTTGGTCGAACAACCATGAACATGCCGCACCAATTGCACTGTGAATGGGTTCATGGCCTGACGCTTGTTCGAGGAACCATGGCCCGAGTTCTGATTGTCGGCGGAGGGCTCGCTGGGCTTTCAGCGGCACTCGAAGCCACGTCAGCAGGCCACCATGTCGTGGCACTGGAACGAGCACAGAGAATCGGTGGTCGAGCAACGACTCAACCACTCGACGGTTTTGCGATTGGTTATGGCCCTCACCTGTTGATGAAAAACGGCCCGCTTCACACCCTCGCAACCAGACTGAGCAGGGTTCGACTTGCGACGCGCCCGGTCCGACCCCATCGTGTCGAGATCCTCGGTCACGGAGCGATACGACCGACCGGTGATGTGCGAACCGCTGCTCTCCATAAACGGGCAATGAAGGCTGGTGATCTAAGCAATCCAATTGTGCAAGGCGCCCATTTTGTTTCCAATTGGGGGGCGCCAACACACCATCCTAATCGACTTACAGCGCTCAATAAGAGTCATTTGTTGGTGAGCAATGAAGGCTGGGCCGGATTGGTCGGCAGAATGGCGGCTGCACTTGACGAGGTCGGCGTTTTTATCGAATGTGGATTGGAGGTAACTCGCATTGAGCGTGGTAAAGCCTACCTTTCTGACGGACGAACCATCGAAACCGATACCATCATTCTCGCCTGTGGTTCAAAGACGGCCCGCCGTCTTGTAGCGAGCATGGACGCAGAAGCAGCAGAAGAATTCGACTCAATTGATCGAACGACGGCTTCAGTTATTGAGGTGGGGCTCGATTCGAAACCTTTCACCGACAACCAGATCGTTGTTGATGTCAAACGCTCAATGGCCATTGTCGACTATTTCTCAATACAGCCGAGACTTGGTTTGGAAGGCTCGCATTTAGCTGCGATTGCAGTTGGGGGGCTTGCTCAAGATGCCGGGCCAACGACCTTCGAAACATCCGAAGAACGCCTTGCTGCGTTGGAATCTTTCCTTGATGAGCGCGCCCTTGGGTGGCGCGAACACATCATACAAGATGGACGACAAAAAGCGATCACCCTGCACGAATCATCGACGGAAGGTTTGAGCCAACTCACCTTTGCTGAGCACGGCGTTGTCCTTGCTGGTGCGTGGGTGGAACAGGAACACTGCTTGGCGGATGCAGCGGTTGCATCGGGTCGAAAAGCAGGCCGTCTCATTTCCAAACTCATTGATTGAACACTTATTCACCGACGGCGCAAGGCCATCTCATGCGCTTCGTGTCATGGAATGTGAACGGCATTCGTGCGGCCATCCGAAAAGGAATTGACGGGTATTTTGACTCACTTGATGCTGATGTGTGGATGTTGCAAGAAGTTCGATGCCTTCCTGAGCAATTACCCAAAGGCTGGAACTGGCCAGATGGCTATGAAGTGAACCTCCACGCAGCCGAAAAGAAAGGCTACTCTGGCGTGACCACCTTGAGCAGAAACCCGACCGATGCTGTGGCAACTGGGAAAGGGGGCTCGATCGATTCAGGTGATACTGAGGGCCGGGTACTCGTCACGCAGCACGGCGAAATCACCTGCATCAATACCTACTTGCCGAGCGGTTCAAACAAAGAAGAACGCCAAATGTTCAAAGAAGCCTGGATGGATGAATGGCGTGAATTCTTGAGGCCTTACTTGTCGCAATCCAGCCCAGTTGTTGTGTGCGGAGACCTTAACATCGCTCACACTGAGGATGACATTTGGAATCCGAAAGGCAACGCTAAGTCCAGCGGTTTTCTTCCACACGAGCGCGCATGGTTCACTGAATTGCTCAATGATGGCTGGCATGATGTGTTTCGACAACACGTCGGTGAAGGCGAGAAGATTTTCTCATGGTGGTCCAATCGCGGTCAAGCCCGCATCAAGGACCGTGGGTGGAGAATCGATTATTTCCTACTAAATGATGCAGCAGCTGAACGTTTTGAGTCGATTCGAATCGAACGACAAGGTGGTCTTGATGTGTCGGACCACGCACCAGTGATTCTCGATTTGAAAGATTGATTATTCACCTTCGAGGTCAGCAAGAGCAACCATCAACTCATCAACGATGTTTCTGAGTTCTTGCAACGAAGTGTGGTGGACTTGAACCGTGAGACTTGCTTCACCGCCATGCTCTTTGAGCGTGGCTTTGCAGTGCGGCCGGGATGCCGCAGCCAAGAACAGGGTCCCAAGGGAAGGGTCACCAGACCATTCCACAGTGACCGTATGCCCTTCGACCATGGCTTGAGGTTGAGGTGGACTCTTATGACGATGACTCAACGCCTTCACATGGCCAAGGGAGAGGAGGACCCGTTTGTCTTGGCCGGCACAGGAGGTGTGACACTTGGCGAGGCGCGAACCAACCATGAAGGGCGGCAAGCAATCCTCCTTCTACGGGGCAACGAAGATGCCTCCGAATTCATTGCATTGGTTGCAACGATGGGGATCACCATCACGGAATCACTCCACCAGCCGGGCCACGAAGACCCACGAGGCTATTTTGGGAAAGGGCGCCTCCAAGATGTCGCCGACGACCTCTCCACACGAACCAAAAATCATCCCTGGGCGGGTGTCGATCTTGTTCTTCTTCACACAAATGCAACCCCAAGGCAACTCGTTGGCGTCAGTGATGCAGTCAAAGTCGAGGTGTGGGATCGCGTTCGATTGCTCCTTGCTCTGTTTACTTCTCATGCAGCATCGATTGAGGCGAGAACCCAAGTTCGTATTGCAAGGCTGCAATCAGATCGGACCGTGTTGAGAGAATTGGCAAATCAATCGACAACTGGGGAGCGCGCTGGATACGGTGGTGGAGGTATTACTGCCTTACAGGCCTCAATCGCCAACATCAATCGAGAGTTGACGCACCTCAGAAAGCGGCAGCAAAAGCACGCTGGGGCCCAGTCAGAACGCCGCCGTCAGCGCTCGCGCAGTGGAGCGATGACCGTTGGTTTAGCTGGCTACACCAATGCTGGGAAATCAAGCCTTTTTCTGAACCTATCAGGCAAAGAAGTGCTCGTGCAAGATAAGTTGTTTTCGACCCTTGAAACAACCCTTGGGCGAATGGAAGCAAGCCCGCGTGTTTTGTTGGCAGACACGATTGGGTTCATCGATCATCTCCCTTCAGCAACCCTCGAGGCCTTTCGGGCCACGCTCGCTGAGGCATTGGAAGCAGACCTGCTGCTTATTCTCGCTGATGTGAGCGACGATCCAGTCGAACTCGAACGCAAATTATTCACGTCAAGGCAAGAGGTCTTCTCTCGTTTCTATGGTGAAGAAATTGACGAAGAGTTTCCGTGGCAAAACGATGCAAGTTCATTGAAGCATCATGTGATGACGGTGCTAACGAAGGTTGACCAAGCTTCCCAGCAACATGTCGAGGAAGCCATAGCCACTGTCTCTGCCCTCGGTTTACCCGAACCCTACATTGTTTCATCACACAGCGGCGAGGGAATGCAGGACCTAAAAGACGCCATCCTGTTCCACCTGTTTGGCCCCCAAGTGACGCTCCTGCTTCTTCCAGCACACGACCAAAGTCCACGCGGCATCGAGGGGTATGTTTCAGATGTATATGACGCGGGGCTTGTGACCGAAACAGATCGCCTCGAGGATGGCCTCATTTCGATGACGGTTTGGATTCACGAGCAAGCCTTGGCCCGTCTCATCGCTCATTCCAAGGGCCGCATCGAGGTCAAGTAGGACGACCCCTTCGTCAATCCATGGACGAGAAGGGCGATGAAGCACCGCCCCTCATTGCAGAGGAAGATGAGGATTACCTCGATGACCTCACAGGATTGGCCGAGCCGAAGTCTGCGATGATGTTCTCATCCTCCACTGCCGTTCTTACCATCGAAGATCCAAACCTCCACCCAATGGGCAAGGCCATTGCCATCTTCGTCTTGTTCATCTGCATGCTCGGGTTTCTCAATGGACTCGATTACGCATCAGCCGATTCAGGTCTTGTCCGCCCCGATGAATTCGTGTACAGGCTATCCATGACGGCACCCGATGATACAGCAACATTTCGGGGCTCTGTAAGCGATCACAACGGCGACGCCTTGGCCAATGCGACCGTTTATGTTTCATGGGATGAGGACGGAACTTGGAATTATTCAGAAATGAAAACGGGCGCGTCGGGAGAGTTTGAGTTCGAACGCCTTGATCCAGGTTTAGCGCGGGTCGACATCATCGTTGAGCGCGACGGCAAGCGGGATGTATTCGCGAACCGAGTGTTGCTCTCGCCACCTGCAATGATTGAACCAATTGGGTTCACCAACCTTGATTTCACGGTCCCCTCTCAAGAGGCGTTCGCTGAAGCTCCCTGTTCCAATGGTGCGGATGAGTGTGAGATTCGCAACATTGACATGACGCCAGGACAAATGCTTCATCCACTCATGGACCCAGGTGCTGCGGGTGTCTACATCACAATCGGATTCGGGTTCATGGGCCTCGCATTGATCGCAGCAGGTTTCACCGTCTGGGCCTTGCGCAGCGGCTCGCTGCTTGTGCTTCGCACAGCGGCAACCCTCTCCTTTTTTGGCATGGGCCACTATTACTCAGCGTGCCTTTTGGGCCTGGTTGCGTTGGGTCTGACGTTTGCTGTTCCGCGACCAAGGATTCCACTCACCGACCCTCGTCATCAAGACCAACCCACTGCAAATTGACACATCTGAACCGTCCAAGTTAAGTTGACGCCACCCAACAGCATGGCATGGACCTCCTCACATCAACATGGATGACGCGGTCGCTCGGTGAAGCTGTTGCTTCGGTGGCGCTGGAAGAGGACCACTCCGTTCTCGTCGGTGGGTGGAACGGGTCGCTCAAGCGCTGGGATGCGAATGGTGATTTACTGTGGAGTGCACAACTCAACGACCGAATCAACGATCTTGCATTCAACAGTGAATGCGTGATTGCAACAGCAGGCCTCCATCTTGTTTGCATCGAAAAGAACACAGGTGAGGTGCGGTGGTCGCATGCTCTGGAAGGCAGCGCAGATTCCACAGTACTTCACAACGAAGTCGTACATGCCGTCTCATCCGTATATGACATCGAACACAATGATTTCATTGAATCAGCCGTGTGGGCTTTTGACCTCAACGGTGATGAAAAGTGGGTGACAAGAATGGACGAGCGTCCATGGACAATGTTGACTCATGACGCATCCCTTTGGATCGGGCTTGGTCGGCCGAAGTGTGGGTTTGCAACGGTGGGCGAAGACGGCTCGCTGACCCACATCGAAGGTCCAGTGGATTCTCCAATCACCTGCGGTTCGGCTGGAAAAACGGAGCTGTTTTTTGGCCATGCTGACGGAACGGTTTCTGACCACTCTTCGAACATCGTAATCACTCGTCCAAGCGGCATTGAGTCCATTGCATCCCTCGAAGATGGAATCGTTGTTGCCGATGAGGACGGCGATGCTTGTGCTATTGATGCAAAAGGGGGGCAACGTTGGTGCCTCAAAGGTCTGCCAATCGAAACTCACTGTGTTGGCTTTGAATCCAACGGAGCAAAAACGCACTGGATTGCTCGATGGTCCGGTTCCGCAGGGAGCCTTGAAGCAGTCGATGCAGAATCAGGCGCCATTTTGGCAACCTCCCCTAAGATGCATGTCCGATTCATGCATTCGAATGAACAGAGGCTCATCGTTGGTTGTGAAAACGGCGATGTTCATGTATGGGAGCGCGGTGTGTTTGATCGTCGTTTATCTAACAATTCAATAGAAGACGAAGGTCCAAGAAATGCACGAAAATCCGCCTTGCAAGACAAGCTTCGAAAGTTGCGTGAGCGATGAAGGCACCTTGATATACCCTTAAACGCTAAAGGGGCTATGGAAAAAGAAACAATTCCAGCAACAGAAGAGAGCCTCCAATTGGAGGTTGACGATCACCGAATGAACACCCCCAGCCCCGCTCGTCTTTCGGCCTTCCATCCCGTCCTTGTCGACGGCATCGAAGGTACAGCAGCAGTTGGCGCCATGGGCGGTTACAGCACCCGTCTTGTGTTTCAACTCGAAACCCCCCATCCAGATTTTGGGGCTGATTTTGGCACCAAGCACTTCCGCTTCTTGGAACCCGGTCTCGTTGAGTGGGGGCATGATGGAAAGCAATTCACACTGTTGAAGATCACTAATTGAATCTTACAATGGGCCAACTGCAAGCCCAACCAAGAGAACAACGCTCGATGCTACAACGATCAGTACATTATCGTCAATCGGGCCAAACTCATACCGTTCAACAAACGAAGCGACCGCTCCTGAAATCATGCCCCACAGTGGAAGGGCTGGAGACAGCGATGCGCCAATCAGGAAGCCTGCGGGCAGGCAAACGATGGCCATGCCCAAGTTTCCCCAGGCGCTTTTTGTCCTCTTGGCAAACAATTTGTTCCGAATGATCCCTGTGACGCCGTCTCCAAAGGCCATGAAAAAGGCAGGTAAAACAGCCAACCAAGGCTCGCCGGAGTACGTCCACAAGGCGAAAACGGATAAGCCAAGCATAAGTGAAAATGTGGCATCGTTCATGTTCTGTTCTGTCTGCATCCACCACAAACGCCGGTCCAATAGATGCGTGCTTGCCAACACCGCTGCGCCGATTAATCCCCCAAGCAAAGGCCATACTGGGTCGGAGAAGACCACCGGGGATGCCAAAATTGGAACACCACCCGCGAGCATGTGAGCGACTTTTCGGTTGTAGTACACAGCGACCATGTTTTCACAGCCTTTGCTCATGAAGTATCCATGAAGTGGCTTAATCGCCATCACGATGACTGCTGACCAAACCCCGAGGCCTACGAACCACCATACATCGCTCATGACAACCATGATTTTTGCTGGTGCTGAAATGCGTATATGCCTGCTGTCGATTTCGAATCAGTTCGATGGGTTTTTTGAGCCCTCGCGCAATGTCGCCTGCGAAACAGAGGTATAAATGGCCGAAGAAAAAATCCCATGACCGTGCCACAATCTTATCTCATCGTCGGTGGAAGCAGCGACATAGCCCTCATCCTTGCCGAATCCCTTCTTGATGAAGGCCATGCAGTGACCCTTTTGGCTCGTGATGCGGCTCGATGTCAAGCATTACAAGACCGCGGTGCTGAATTGGTACAAGGCGATGCATTAGACACAGAACTCGTTCAACAAGCGGTTCAAATCGCAAAAGATCGAGGCGATGGGTCCATTGCTGGCGTCGCTCACTTGGTCGGGTCGTTACTCATTCGCCCACCACATGCTGTGAAGCTCGATGCATTCAATGATGTCATCCATACCAACCTCTCAAGCGCTTTCCTCACTCTTTCAACCGCATGCAAAACGATGCTACGCAGTGGTGGTGGCCGATTGGTGTTCACCTCAAGCGTTGCAGCCTCCCTGGGCCTTGTCAACCACGAGGCCATTGCCGCGGCAAAAGGCGGCATCGAATCAATGGTCAGAACAGCAGCCTCAACATACAGTCAGCGTGGTATCCGAGTCAACGCAGTTGCACCCGGGCTAACAGAGACACGCTTGGCGAGCCAAATTCTCAAATCCGATTCGATGCGTGATGCTGCAGTCGGAATGATTCCTCTAAAACGCATCAATGCACCCGGAGAAATTGCTTCCACCATGCAATGGTTGCTGTGCGATGCACCCGACAATTTGACAGGGCAAGTGTTCCACTTAGACGGTGGCATGGCCAAGGTTCGAAACTGAGGCGATGGTATGGTTTGGAAGAACGCAATCAAAACTAAGAAATTGAGGCCAGGAAAAACCAAGATGGTTACAATCGGGGTCAAGGTGCTGATGGTTGGCCACATTGATGGGTCATTCATTGCAACCGAAGGGCTGTGCCGGCACATGCGATGGCCACTAGCAGTCGGTGGTAAGGTCAAAGATGGATGCATACGTTGCCCACTGCACCAAACAACTCACGACTTAAGCGATGGTACACTGGTGGAATGGGCTCCTTTTCCACTGCTCCCAGCCTATGGAAAACTCGTTGGTAAAATGTCGAAGCAAAAAGACCTCCACATCTACAACACCCGAATCGAAGGCGACTATCTCCAAGTCGAAATGTGAAGCGAGTCTTGATAATCTGTCGCCATAAAGGACCAATGGCGATCTCATGGAACTCACTGCAGACCTTCTCATTATCCTCGTACTCATTGTTGCGCTGTTCGCAGTCAATCGCTACATGAATCAGCAACAATCGGCATCACAAACGCGCCACTTTGAAACGCTTCTTGCGACGCAATCAGGCCCCGCAATCGATCTCGAGGGGAGGTTCGCGGACGCCTCGGCAAAACAAATGCAACGCAATTCAGAACAATTCCTCGCACTCGCAGAACAACGAATGCAAGTCGAGCGAGAAAAAAGTGCGGGCGAACTCAAGTCCACGAAAGCAGGAATTGAACATTTGATCAAGCCAATTGCGGAACAACTTGGCGCCCTTCAGGCGGCGACCAGTAAAATGGAAAATGAACGTTCAAAAGCGTACGGCGACATAAAAAGCCACATTGAACAACTCTCGACCCGAACCGACGCACTCGGAAAGGAAGCGAATAATCTGACAACGGCGTTGACCAAGAGTTCAGGCGCTCGTGGAAACTGGGGAGAGGTTTCCCTCGGCAACATATTCGAGATGTCCGGGCTCAGGGAAGGCATCGATTATGTTGAACAAGAGGGTCAAGAAGATGGTAAGCGCCCAGATTTTATCGTAAACCTCCCCGGAGGTGGAAGGATACCGATCGATGCCAAGGCAACAGCAAAGCATTTTCTCGAAGCTATTGGTGAGGAGAATGAAGAAAGCAGGATTGCGCTCATTTCACAACATGCAAAAGCCATGCGTGGGAGGGTCACTGAACTGAAATCAAAGGGTTACAGAGAATCTGTTGGAGGCGACGTTGAACATGTGATCATGTTCGTGCCGTCTGAAGCTCTTTTGGCAGTGACCTTTGACAATCAATCTGACCTGCACGAATTCGCTATGAAAAACGATATTCTCATCGCTTCACCTGTCTCGCTCTTGGCCTTGCTGCGTACCATTGCTTTCCAATGGCGCCAGTCAGAACAAGCAGAAAACACACGCGAGGCTCTCGCAGCCTGCCGAGAATTATACAAGCGATTTGCCACATGGAGTGAGCATTACGAGAAGGTCGGGCAGAAATTAGGCCAGATGAACGATCATTACAACAAGAGCGTTGGGTCGTACAACATGCTCAACAGTCAAATCAAGACACTTGAGGATTTGAGAATCAATGAAGATTTAGGGAAATCGGTTCAAACACTCAAAGCGACGAATGCAGACATCCGGTCGCTTCCGGAATCGGTTGAACTTCCAGATGAGTGAATCAAATCTTCAGGTTTGCCTGACGAGCAAGCAAGACGATTCGCATGCTATGCTCGACCATTGCTGCGTTTGCCCATGCCTGATCGAGATCCCGCCCAACAGCGTAAGCGCCTCGTCCTCGAACAACAACGCAGCGCATGCCGCCTTGCTGCAAAGCTTCCATGATTTGGCGGAGGAAATCATCAGGATTCTCGTCATCAGGGTCCACAATGACAACCTTGCCAATGCTTCGCTTTCCGATTTCATCAATCGGTGAGACAACGACCAGATCTTTTTCGCAGCTTGCTGCCGTCGTGTATGCTCCGTGTGAATGAATCACCGCTGCCGGTCCACCGGTGGCTAGGCTAGCGGATGCAAGGACCACTTGGAGGACACGCCAATCTTCAGGGGCGAACTGAGGTGCTGGCCCGCCAAGGCGGGCTGCGCACAATCCACGTTCATCCAACCGAGGCAGCATGGTCATGTTTCTCGTTGAAATCATGATGCTTGTATCATCTGGGTGCAACATTGCAATCGTACCCATCGTCGCTCTGATTAACTGTTCCCGGTCGAGTTGCCTAGCGAGCCGGGCGAAGTCGCTGACGATGTGCGCTGCAATCACAATGTCTTTGAGCACTGCAGGGGGCATTGGTGGTGTTTCCAATTCTTCGATCACTTCAGTAGCGCCGGCCATTGATTGGCGGAGCCGTGCAACCTCTGCAGACAGACGGGCGACTTCAGCTTCTGCTGCGTTCGCACGGTCTGATGTCATACTTGACGGTGCTACGACTGCATGATCTTGCGCTTCGTTTGAGGGGATTGGTTCTGTTTCTGCGTTGGCCTCAACAACCACTTCAGGTTCTGGTGATTTGGGTGCTGGAGGCTCAATATGAGCAGGTTCGTTCGACGCTTGCTCAGCTGCGACAGGTGGTTCGACGTCCGCTGAGGGTGGTGCTTCTTCTGCTGGCTCCTCAACAATTGGAGATTCCTCTTCGGGTTCCATTGGCTCGACAACCGCTGGTTCGGCGACTTCAGCAGGTTTCTCGACAGGTGCGTTTGAGGGTGGACCGGAAGGCGGACCAGCAGAGGGGCCCGATGGTGGACCCGATGGTGGACCCGATGGTGGACCCGATGGTGGGCCACTCGGGGGTTTTGATGGTGGCCCTGATGGAGGGCCGCTTGGAGGGCCCGTGGGACCTGGAGATGGCTCGGTTGATTCTGATGTGGTTTCAGAGGGTGATGCTTCCTCCATTGGTTCTTCAGAAATGACCTCTTGCTGTGCACCTGGTTGGTTGCTTTCAGTGGTCGCTTGAAGGCCACTCAAATCACCAAAAGCTGCATCAAGCATGTTGCCAACCTGTGCATTTTTTTCTTCTTCACGAGTCTGTTCTACAGATGTTTTTTTTCCCGCCATGGCGAACTCCCCATTCGGGCCACACGGCGCGGCTTAAATAGCCGTTCCGTAACGGAGCACTTGCTTAGGCCCGCTTGGTGTAGAGGTTATCATGCAGGATTGTCATTCCTGCGACCCGAGTTCAATTCTCGGAGTGGGCGCCACACTCAACACAGAGGATGTCCGGCTGGGACCGTGAACGCTAAAACAGCGCTTGATATACTGACGAACAAACCCAGAGGCATGCCTACCATGCCAAAACTCGGCGTATCTGCTTGCCTCTTAGGTGAGAAAGTACGCTACAACGGAGACGGTGCCGAGTTTCGCAGTTTGACGCGCGCATGGTCCCATCACCTCGACCTGATCGGGGTTTGTCCGGAAGTCGGCATTGGCATGGGGACGCCACGCCCGACCATCCGCCTCGTTAACAGGGAAGGGAAAATCCACCTTGTCAACCCAAAAACAGATGATGATTTCACTCAAGACATGTTGGAATATGCAGAACTCCAATCGGATGCACTCATGAAAGCAGAAATCTGTGGATTTGTGTTCAAAAAAGACTCACCGAGTTGTGGTTTGGAGCGAGTACGGGTGTATCGAGACGATCAACCCCAGGCGATTCGAAATGGAACTGGGCTCTTTGCGTTGGTGTTCACAACCCTCAATCCTCACATACCTGTCATCGAAGAAGGCAGGCTCAGTGACCCACTTCAGGCAGAACATTTCTTAGCGAGGGTGGAATTCTTTTCACTTTGGCTGGAAGAAGGACGTGGCGGATGGACTGCGGACAAACTCATGCGATTCCACAACACCAACAAACTGTTCTTGCTCAGCCGCTCACCAAAGGCAAAGCGGGAACTGGGGCGCCTTCTAGCCCACGCTTTTGAACAAGGCGAGCACCCAGATCACGCTGCTCTTCAGTACATGACGGCCGCCCAAAAATCACTCAATGTCTTAACAAAACCAGGGCCAATCGCCCACGCCATGGAGCGTGTGCTTGGTCGGGTGAGTTCCAAGCTTACCAGAAGTGAACGTCAAGAAATGCTTGACGTTATCCACGAATACAGGCGTGGACTTCTTCCTAGGTCGGCCCCTCTCACCCTTTTGAAACACCTCGTCCGAAGGTGCGACATGGAAACCGAAACCAACACCCGTTTCATCTCCCCGACCCCCCTAAGTTTAGGGCTCATGGCAAAGGTTTGACGGCTTTTCTTCGCGTCTTCATATACTCTCAAGGGTTGTACCTCCCCAAGGAGGATTACACATGAGTGAAATTTTGTACCAAGTGAAGATAGCAGATGCGACCGGCCACACCGTCGCACAAATGACCAAACCGGAAATCGTTGCCAAGGCAACAGATGCCCAAGGAACCTGGGTGTTCGTAAACGATCGCCTCGTTTCCGCAGAGGAACTGAGGACCATGGAATTCCAATCAACAGACGAATTCAAGCTGATGCCAGGGCTTGTTGGCGGAACAGAGCCCACGTTCACTGTTGAGATCGCAGACGCAACCGGTCACACCACCGTTCAAATGACGCAAGCTGACATCGCTGAACAAGCGACAGAAAGCAACGGCGCATGGGTTTTCGTGGACAACACGATGGTTGCAGCAACCGACATCGCCCAAATGGACTTCAGCGATGTTCAGAAGGTTCGAATGGTTCCGCCGCTCGTCGGTGGCATGGCCAACGAAGTTTGTTGAGCACCTCATTCCCGCTCAAAATCTGGCGTTCTCGCGACGGACAGGTTCAAGAGAGGGAGGCAGGTCGGATGAAACGGAGTCGAACATTATGGTTGAACTCGTCGATTACAAATGTGCAGTGTGTGGAAGCCTCGAATCGTTCCACCGCGAGCGAAACGGAATCAGTTGCAAGGCATGCGGATCTCGAATCTTCATGAAACTCCGACGCAACGGTACCAAGCGCCTCGTCGCAGAGTGAACATTGCCACGCGCAGGGTTGAAAGACCGCTGACGTCCAGTGCCGTATGATGTCCAGTTGGCTCGCTACGAAAGCACCGGTTCGCTTTGACGAACTCTTGCTTCCTGATGCAGTAAAGTCGACCATCGAACGAACTTCCGTCCAAGCCAACCCTCCTCACCTCCTTCTTTCAGGCCCGCCGGGCGTCGGTAAAACCGCTGCATGGAGGCTGATTGCTCGCCAAGTGCTTGGGCCCGCATGGGAGGCAAGAACACACGTTCTCCAAGCCCGTGATCTTGCCCGAACCTCTGGCGCGATGTCGAAGTTCGAAGAATTTCTTCGCCCAGAAGGCTCTTCTTCAAGCGACACTCTGGCAGGCCGCACAAGCCTCGATGCTTACGATGCTACCTTTTCTGGTACAGCTGCAACAACACCAGCCCCTGCTGGAAAAGAATCAACACCTGCCACACACCAAGGCCGGGCGCCAGTGTCTCGATTGATTGTCATCGAGGACGCGGACCACTTGGGGACCATTCGTCAATCATACCTGCGTCGCATGATGGAAAGCGCGAGTGGGAGCGCGAGGTTCATGTTCACCACGCACACGCCCTCGCGGGTTATTGAAGCGCTTCGCAGTCGAACCCAACACATCCGTCTGCCCCCTTCGAGCCGAAAAGAAATCGAAGGGCGCCTTGCTACAATTGTTGAAGAAGAGCAGATGGATGTCGCAAGGGGGGTTCTTGGTGATGTCTCACATATCGCCAACGGAAACCTCCGCAAGGCGATCTTTGTCACAGAACTGCTCGGCCACCGGTCAATGCTTGGCGACCGGAAAAACTTGCAACACTTGATGACAGCCACGTCCGTCAAGGAAATGCAACGGGTCCTCGAAGAAGCGCTTCGTAACCGTGTTCATGACTGGCGTTGGGAAAAGAAGGGCATGAAGAACTCAAGGGTGCTGAAAGGCGCCATGGGCGCTCTCGACCAAGTGATGGGCGAGAACAACCTCGAGCCTGAAGATGTCGTGATTCATTTCCACCGTTTATTGACCGCAGGCCGTATGCAACTTGAAGAACACCTGCTGACCGAACTCCTCGTTGAATTGGCTAAATGCGATGTTGCGCTCCATAAATCGACGCAGGGGCGCATCGAATTGGAGCGTTTTTTACTCAATGCAGCAGAAATCGGCCAACGGCATGCTCAGGCGAAAGCATGATGTTTGGAAGGCTGACCGTTCAAACTGGGCGTGTAGCATAGCTGGATAATGCGTTGGCCTCCTAAGCCGAAGATCCCGGGTTCAAATCCTGGCACGTCCGCCTCTTGTATCCCTGTCGAATGAACCGTTGGTTTTGCTCTGTCTCATAGGCAAGAGCCAAAGTCAACCACCTTCTGAGACAGTTTGAGGGCCATGGCATCGAGCATCGACAAAGGTTCGGGTTTTGAAAAGAATCTTGCTCTTCCCGACCCGTATGGAGAGGGGTTTGAGCACTCCGAAGATCCACTGGAGCACACCAAACAACAGTGGGCGACCCTCGAAAAAAGGCGGTTGATGATCGGGCGTCTTGCCCGCAAACCATCGCTTATGTTGTGGCGTACATTCAATGGTTTCTTTCTAGCGAGTTTTGCATTCATCAGTCTGCTTGAGCCAGCATTGATTGACGCGGTCGGTGGTTGGATTTTCCTTCTGGCCTTACCAATCGCTCTTGCCGTTGCCCCCAGTGTGATTGCTGGCGAAGCATCATGGCAAGCCATGCAGGCTCGAATTTCCCTCCGAGAACAAGGCGGGGTTCAAGCCGGTAAACGTCACGCTCTGCGCGCACAGCCTGGCATGGATCGGATTCTTGAGAGCCTCCGTGATCAACGCCGAAACAACCTCATGGCGACAGTTCTCTCGAGCATATCTTTCTCCCTGCTCGTTCTCGCGTCTGCGATTCAACCGAACTCTCTTGCTTGGAATCTTGCCCTCCTCGTGGCCATGACAGGTGGTGTGGCGCAAAGTTTCCACTCCATGTTCTCGTACGACTTCGTGCGCCAACAAGGCGATCCTTTCCCTTCCCTTGTGTTCCACGCACCAACGCACCACCCAACTCAACTGGGGAGCGTACTTGGCGACCTCCTCGTTGCCCATCTCGACCCAGATTTGCTCCTTGAGTGGGAAGAATGGCGCATGGCATTCAAGAAAGCCCTCATTCCTGGGAACATTCCCAAGCAAGCCTTGGAACGGCTCCTGTACATTCTCCACCTTCACATGGAAGAAGAAATCACATTTGAGATGGCGTTTGAAGAATTCAAAGCATTCATTGTTGCCGATCGTGTGGCAGGCCTTCTTCTCGATGAAGAAAACCGCTTCAACTGGCGAAGCCTCCAACGTTTGATCGCCCACGCCCGTGGATGGCAACCCGGCGCTTTCTTGCTGCTTGATCGATTGCAATACGACCTCCTTTCGGGCGCACCACCTCTTCTTCGAGCCGAGTGGCGAATGGACGTCGCCCTTGACGAAACATGCCACGCTGGCGCTGGCAACCTGTTCATCGCTCTCAACAATCAAACCTTCACTGAACGGCACGTGCGGGTTGAAGTCTTGACACCGAACGGCGAGCCTGAAACCCGAGATCACAGGTTCGAACTCAGTCCGTGCCCACCTCCCCGCCAGGCGGTTTCTCTCTCTCATCCATCCGAAGACGACGCCCTCGATTGGATCCCTCGTTACCTTGAGCGAGGTGTTGTGTTGTGGATTGGTGTAGCATGGCCAAAGGATTTCGCAGGCCCCGCAGATGTTCAGGTCATCTTGAGAGATGATGATGGTGTTGTGCTCGAATCTCAAGTTGTTCGAACCGACGTCAGAAGGAGTGGCGGAAGTCAGAGTAAAATCCGAACTCGAAAACTCGAGCAGGCTCGGCGTAAAGGCGAGTTGCCAATGCCATCATTCTCTGCTTGAAACCTGTTTGACAAAAATGTACCGCAGTCACTTCTTTATTGGCCAATAGTTCCCCCCTTAATCGAGTTGGCCCCCAACCCGCCAAAGCGCGCACCTTATGGACAAGTCGTGCCTCGGAGGGGTTACCGGATGTGAGGTACATGGAAGCATGGGACATCATTGTAGTAGGCGACGGACCAGCGGCACTTCGTGCTGCGGCATCAGCAGCAAAGCAGGGAGCATCCACTTTGATGGTTGCAGTCAACGCCCTTGGCAGCGTCAATGATGCAGGCCGAGATGGACTCGCAGCTCCGATTCAAGAGTCAAACAACCGAGGTCACCGAGAAGATACAATCCGCAACGGAGCGTACCTTTGCGACCAAGATATTGTGGCACAGCGAACCGCTGATGCCGTCCGAAACCTCGATCTGCTGGAACGTTGGGGCGTAAACTTCCGTCGTGATTCCAAAGGCCTCCCGTCAGTTTCGAAAGCAATGGGTCATGCAAAGCCACGTGTTGCAGACGCTGGCGACGCAACGGCTCGCGAGGTTCAGAAAACACTCGAAGAGCAATGCATGCGCTACGGAGTTGTCCGACGAGGCGATCACCTTCCTCTTTCTTTAATCCATTCAAATCACACTGTTCACGGCATCACAGTCGCAGACATGATCGCCGGACGAATTCTTTCCATTCAATCGAAAGCAGTCATCCTTGCAGATGAAGGGTTCGAAGGTGTGTTCTCTCATGGCGCGATTGGAATCGGTATGGATTTGGCACTACAAGCAGGTCTTCCGCTTCGAGACATGGAATTCATCAGCCACACCCCGCTTGGAATTGTGGACACGAACATGATTCTACCAGCAGGCCTCCTTAGTGCAGGGGCAACGCTTCATGAAGCCAACGGAAACGATCTCGACCTCGGCGATGAATCCACGGCAGCCATCTGTGCTGCAGTCCAAGGTGCAAACCAAGCCGTTGTCGACGCACGACATCTCGGCGATGCCTCTCCATGGTGGTCCTCCGTGTTCCGCTCAGTTGCACAACGCACGGGCATCGATATGTCAAAGCAGACCGTTGCAGTTGAAGTTCGACCTTCGCTCAGCATTGGTGGCATTGCTACTGATGAACACGGCCGAGCCGTGAATGGCGCATGGTCTCGTTGGTTCACAGGCCTCTATGCGGCCGGTGACGCAGCATGCACAGGGTTCCACGGCGTGAACGCTCTGCCAGGAAACCAATTGCTCGATGCTCTGGGCAGCGGTGCTGCTGCAGGCGACCATGCAGGCACCTGGGCGAAGGATCGCAAACTCAGCGGTTCGAGCGTTGCTCAGGAAGACGAAGAACAAGCCAACGCTGATTTCTCTGCACTCTGCGAAGCCTCGTCCGATGCCGTTATTCGAGTCGGATCTGTGGCCACAAAGCTCCGAGATGCTGCACGAAACGCTCTGATGGGTGGCCGCGATGCAACCTCTCTCGCCAACAGCATCGAATCGTTGGAAGCGCTCAGTGTAACTGCAGAATCAATTCATCTTGACCAACACTCCTTGATTGCAAACACCAACCTAATCGAAATTGCAAGGATTCAATCCGGAATCCGTTTAACCCTTGCCGCAGCCCAATCCGCCCTTGCTCGTGAAGAGACACGGGGTTCGCACCAACGAACTGACTTCCCAGAACAAAGCGAAGAACTTCTTCACCACACCACCGTTGACCAAACAGGCGCAACATCCACTCTTGGGCTTCGCAAAGGAACTGCAGGTAACTGGGTTTTGGCACCACAATGAGCAACAAAAGCCTTCGATGCCGGTGCATCACTGAAAAGGGGAACGCACTCCCGCAATCATGGGCCAACCGACATTGTTCGATTCAATCATCGCTGGCGACATTCCTTCCCATTGCGTGGCTGAGGGTGAAAAATGGTACGCATTTCTCGATATTTTTCCTCGAACCCCGGGTCATACATTGATCGTACCTAAACACGGCGTACAACGTTTGAACGACCTTGATCAGGCACAGAGGAACGCTTTGTTCGAAGGCGTTTCAGAAGTTCAACTGATTCTTGGCCAACATTTCTCCACAGAAGATTTCACAGTCTGTGTGCATGATGGGCCACTCGCAGGTCAAGAAGTACCCCACGTCCATGTTCACGTCTTGCCGCGCCTCGCCGGTGATGGAGGGAAAACACTGCAAGCCATGTGGCCCAAAGCGCCTCTGATGGGTGGCGATGTGGACCATGGCGTGCTCGCGGAACTTGCCGCATCGTTGAGGGGTGAATAAATTGGCATCAGGCGGAATCGATGACGGAGCAGTGGACCATCGAGGCGACGCTCTCCCTGTTCTTTCAAAGTCTGCGACGAAGATGAAAATGGACAAATTATTGTCCACACCGCTTCCATCGTATGACGGTTCGACACCAGGCTCATTCGTTTGGACGCATGCTGCATGGTGGATCGCTCGACGCGTCCGCGCAGCACAATTCAGAACCCGTGAAGTCACTGGACGCGACACATTGCCGGCTGATCGTGGCAACCTGTGTTGTGCATGGCACACGAACGGCCTCATCGACCCTCTGGCCATCGCACTCAACCACAATCGATTCTTTGTGTTGGGCGGCCGCCACGACCTTGTTACGCGGCCACTGCTCAGTTGGTGGACACGGCGCATGGCGGTGCAACCAGTTGTCCGCAAGGCAGAACTTCTGCGCGGTGGATGTTCTGAAGAAGAAGCCACTCAGATCAATGGTCGTTCACTGTTGATGCTTGCTACAGGGATTTCAGAAGGATTTGGTTGCGTTCTTTTCCCAGAGGGAACAAGCCACAGTGACTCGTCGATGCTTCGGTTCCGAACCGGTCCAATGCGGACCGTTCTCGCTGCCGGCGCCATCGCCAAATCTCGAGGTAACCCACTCCCTGCAGTGATCCCAATCGGTTTGCATTTCAGAAATCGCGAACTGTTCCGCACCGATGAGTGGGTCGAATATGGCGCACCACTGCAACTTATTGACGAAGACATCCCAGATGAATTAGTTGAGGCCGTCAAGGACGGGAAATGGAGCGAACCACCTGCGTCCAAGGTCACAGCACTTCGAGACAAACTCCGCCTCGAACTTGTCCCCATGACGCCAAACACATCAGATTGGAGTGAGTACGATGCCTTGCACCTCATGGGTCACGTCGAAGCCCGCCGTTCAGGCCAACCGCTCTCTTCTTGGCGAGAAGAAGTGCTTGCGGCGCGTGCACTGCGAGATGCACTCCAGCCAGCCGAAATGTCGCTGATGGAGACCGAAGTACCCGCCATCGAACACTCCGTGCTACCCCCGGCGAAAGCCGCTGCTCAGTTGCTTGGCGAACGTGGACTCGACGGCAGGGATCTGAATGCCGCAGGTACCGATTTGCGGACGTTCAGCCCCACAAAAGTCATCGCGCCTCTGATTCGCCTTCCAATTGCATTGCTCATGCTACCAATATGCCTGTACGCCTTTGGGGGCCAAGTGGCCATGGGGCGATTGCTTGGTGATTCAACCGACGAAGGCCTCGATGCAAGAACGTCATACCACTTCTTAGCCGCAATGTTTGGTTCCCTCATGTTTTGGCCACTTCTCACAATTCTTGCAGTGTGGCTCGCAGTCAACAGCGCTTCTTCGCTCACAGATCTCATTGGATTTGATTGGCTTGCCGTTTATGGAGAAAGCCAGATGCACACACTGCTCGCCATTGGAACCCTTGCCTTGTCGTTGTTGCCAATTTACTGGTTCAGCGGTCGGGTTTGGTCCAAGTTTTGGGATGATTTGGTTGACTTCAAACGCTTCCTTCTTCGCATGAACACCCGGGGTGCGCAACGACAAAACATACGCGGTGCGCTCAAGAATCTCCATGGGGAAATGGACAAAATGTCCCTTTGATTGAAGGGTGCGGTTCAAACGAGAGGAGTTCATCCGCCAACCATGAACCCCGAGGCGGTCATCCAGCAAATCCAAGCATGGATGAAGCAAGAACGGCTTACTGTCAAGGTCCAACAGGACCCGCGCGCAGAAGCCCACTTCCTCATCAAATACCCCGCAGGCAACCAAGGCCACATGTTCGCTGTGGTGGTGCCAAAGGGTCGCGACTTGGTCGCAATATCGAGCATGACTCGCGTTGACAAAGGCCAGCAGAAGGAAATGGCGAAGCACATGGAAGAAGATCGTGAAGAATGGCTCGAATGGGTCCATGAAGCGCGATTGCAACTTATCCGCTCAACCGTCGATTGGGGCATACACATGGGCCATACCGGCAAAGAGAAGGCAGGCCCCCTCCAAGCCTTCAATGTCAGTCTGCCGATTTGGTTTGATGGGCTCACAAAGAACGAATTTATGCATACCTTGCGCAACTTGTGGTTGGCGAAACTTGGTGTTATTCATGAAATCAAGTATTCCTACGGGCCGGGTATCGGTCAGTCGGGGCCTGTTGATGATTGGCCAAAACCAAAGACCAACGGGGAAAGCAAAAACAGCCCTGCCGGACCAGCAACGGCATCCTCAACAGAACACGAAATCGAATTCGATGAGAAGATGACATTTGGCTCCGGCTTCGACCCTTCGGAATGGGCTTGAATCCCTCGTTTAGCCCCGCCATCCCGGATGGCCAAAAAATGACATGTGGCAGGCGCGGTTAAGTACCATAAGTGTGAGAAGTAAATGGTCTCACCACTGGATGTGTACACATGGGTCAAAAAATGAAGTCTGTAAGCCTCGTATCAATCATGATGCTCTCGGTGCTCTCAACGCTGTTGATGGCAACCGTTACCGTATCTGCAAACACCGTTGTCGTCACTGAAGCGATTCAGGTCGTTGATGGCGGTACAGCAACCGATCAACAAGCAGCCGTCAGTTCAGACAGCGAAGGAAACGTGCACGTTGTGTGGACACGGAACAACCTCCATCTCTACTATTCAATGATTTCACCACGCGGCGACACACTCATTGACACAACCCAAATCACCAATCCAGGACTTCACAAGATTTGGCATCCAGACATGGTCGTTGACGAAATGGACCGCGTCCACGTCGTATGGACCGACAAAGCCAGCCAACACAAAATCGTCTACACCGTTCTGAATCCTTGGGCCACTCCTATGGATGGCTCCGCAAGCGATGATGGGACAATCAGCGCCATCGACGACCACGTCGTCTCAATGCGTGCCCAGAACCGCGACTGGCCAGCAATCGATTTGGACAGCCAAGGAAATGCCCACATTGTTTGGGAAGACTCCTATGACGAACTTCAGCGATTCTTTAACCAACCACAGATCTACTACACAATGCTTCAGCCAGATATTTCCACTGGTGCTGTTGTCACCCTTTTCGACGACACCCTCCTCACCCCAATCATCGGTCACAAGGGCCACCCAGACGTTGTCGTTGACGCCAACGACTACGTCCAAATCGCATGGGATGACACCCGGGGCGGTAAAGTCGAACTCGCCTTCATCGTCGACACCTCTGGTTCGATGTACTCTGAGTGGGCTGACATCTGCACCGTCGTTTACGGCGGTAACTTCGCTTCTGGCGGTTACTTCCAAGGCATCAAACCAATGCTCGAAACTGCAAACATGACCGTCTATGAAACCATCTACGGCCTTGGGAACACCCTTCCGGGTGCAGCAAGTTCAGGAAACTGCGCTGGCAGGAATCAGAACGCAGGTCCACGCAACACACCACTCGGCCAATTCCCCGGTGACGACTCTGGTGGAATCCGAAAGCTCCCAGGAACCGTGTACAACGGAAACACCTATTCCGGATACTCCGGTGAAGACTGGGGCCCAGGATCGAACTGGGCTTGCCTTTCTTGGAAGGATGCATCTGGCTACGTGCCAGGCAACCCGCCAACCCAAGACGACCACAGGTGGAACCCGAACGCAACAAAGATTGTGATTCCAGTTTCCGATGAAGGACCAAAAGACGGCGACCCTTCCCAGCAGGCTGATGACTTGACGGCCATCGAAGAAGCGCACGACAACTGCCTAAACGCAGGTGTCATCCCAGTCGGTCTTTACGGCCAAGGCTACGGTGGTGCTGGAAACATTCAGTCCCACTTCATGGATCTCGTGCAATGCCCGAATGGTGTTGTGTCAACCCAAACTCGAAACTGCCCAGGCAACACCCTCCGCTCCTCTGATGCTGGTGGCCAAGCATACGAATTCCCATCCGGCAGCGGTGGTGCAAACGCCATGGCTCTCCTCGTCGAAGCAATGGTCTACATTTCGACCAACAACTCCCGTGAAATCTACATGTCCGTTTTGGACCCGTATGGGAAGATGAACAATGACCCAACATGGGTTCCTGGTGGCACTGGCCACTCCGTTGTTTCCAACAACTATGTCGAAGACACAGGACTTGGTTCCGATGGCCACTTGGTTGTTGTCAACGACACCCGCGTGACCATTGATGACGCTTACTCTTTCCACCCAGCCATTGGCGTGGACATGCAAGGCAACACTCACATCGCTTGGATGGACGGGCGCGATTACGGATTCGAAAAGGCTGTTAATTACGAAGTCTACTACACCAAACTCCGCCTGCAAGGTGCAGGTGTTTGGGACGGATCTGATGAAGGGCTTTCCACATACGCCATCAAGAAGATTCAGGACACAGCCATCTCCAACGTCGAGACACCATCTGGAATCTCCGGCAACAACCCATTCGGCGGAAACTCCGTGTTCCCCTCTCTCCTGACCGATGATCAAAACAATGTACACATTGCTTGGGTCGATTCGGGCAATGCAACGGCAGGTGAAGAAGTCGTCTACACTCGATTGAACGCAACGGACCTCACAGGTGAGGGCGAAATTGCCCTCGACCCTTGGGAAATCGTTTCCATCACCTCATGGGCAAGCAACAAACTCGGTCCAAATGCAGGTTCCCAACCAAGCATCGGTATGCCTCCTGCGTTCTCCAACGATCTTGGAAGCGGTGCACACGTTGCATGGTCTGACACTAACAAGTGCAGCCAAGAAACGAACAACAACCGCTTCACAATCTGTTACTCCCACGTTCTTACAGGACAAGTGGATGTTGAGTTCCAAGACGGTGAAACCTTCTACCACGTTATCGAACCAGGTGAACAAACCATCTACAACATGACCATGAACAACTCAACACCCGGACCAAAGGACCTCGTGGCCGACACCTTCGGCCTGAACATTTCGGGTGTGCCACAGAATTGGACTGCGACCCTGTTCTTTGCAGACAATCACACAACAGTCATGCCAGATACTGCCATCTTCCTCGAAGGTGGAGAAGACATCAGGTTCTACCTCCGCGTGCGCGCACCTTCGGTGTACCAAGCAAACGGTGATGAATTGGCTGACATCCGAGTGACAGCAAAGTCCTACAAGGACCCAGCAATCCAATCAGACTTGACCACTCGAACCCTCATGGACGTCGTTCACGGTATCAACTTGGACACATCGCACAGCATGGCTGATATCGAGCAAGGCCAAACAGCAATCTTCTCCATCACGATCACCAACACAGGTAACGTGTTTGACCGCTTCATCTTCTGGGATCCATACACCCTCGAAGGACAACAAGAATGGCTGCTTCCATTCAATTGGGCTGTCAACTTCCCAACGAGCGTGGAACTCGATCCTGGTCAGTCAGTGACCAAGAACCTCGAAGTGTTGGTGCCAACTTCGGAAGATCCGGGTGCGTTTGTCATCTATCTGAAGGGTTGGTCCGAAGGTGAACCGATTAAGTCCATCGAAAAAGGAACGTACGACATCCTTGAACTGGGTATCTTCGTTTCGATTCGTTCCACTGGCAACATCGTCATGGAAATCTTCGATACGAGTGAATACGTTGACCCTGGCCAATGTGTGACTTACCCGATTGATGTCACCAAGAACTTCGATTCTGGCAACCTTGTGTTCACTACCCCAGGTGCTCCAGAAGCAAAGCCTGACACCATCTCTCTTGACGCATGGCGCCAAGACAATTGGGTTGTCAACGTCGACTTCTCTAACGCCCCAGGTGGAAACAACGTCCCAATGGAGACGCCTCGTGCATGGAACATTCCTAACGGTGACGATTACGTTACCTACGAAGTCGGTGTCGAAGTCTGTGCCCCAACCCTTGCCTCTGCAGGACTCGGGCCAGCTGTTGTTCTCAAAGCCTATCTCGACGGTTATCCACGGATTTCTGCTTCGAAGATCCTCTCAACGAACGTGAATCACGTGTATTCGCTTGGTGCCGAGGCCGAGATCAGTGAGGATGACATCATGACCATGAACGGACAAGAAGTCATCGCAGTGAACCCTGGACAAGAACTCGTTCTCCCAACCACGGTGACCAATTACGGAAACGGACCAGACCGATTCGATTACCGCCTCGCACGGGTCACTGACCCAGCAGGTGTCGACGTGATCTGGGACATTGAAGTTCCTCGTGAGAACTTGCTCGAACTTGCTCGTGACACTCAACAAGAGTTCGACGTTCAAATCAACGTCCCTGACCAAGTTGAAGCAGGTACCTACACGGTGGTCTTCCAAACATACTCAGAAGAATCCTACCCAGACGCAAGTGGTCGATTGACCCGCCTGCGCTTCACGCAGCAAATCTCTGTCTATGTGCAAGAATTCTATGACATGCAAATTTCGATGGATGAAACTGTAGACAACGCAGTCAAGACTTCCGCACCGGGACGAATTGTTCGCTTTGAAGTGAACATTACCAACAACGGAAACGTTCCCGATTGGGCTCGGTTGGACAACCACACCTCCCAGCGAGACGGTGAAGCATTGATTTGGTCCGAATTGCCGAGCATGGGCGCTCTTAGCGGCTGGAACGTAGAATGGCGAATGGTCAAGCAAATCGGAACGGATCTCACAACCGAGGAATCCTGCCAGATCATTGAATCAATTCCTGTTCAGACCGGAAACGAAGATGCACCATTGGACCCCGATGTTGTCTTCGCTGACACCTTCGACGACCAATGTATCTACGTGCAATCAATCGACAGTTACTACATGCCAGAAATGGCGGCTTACAGCACCCACCAAATGGTGGCGATTGTGACGGTTGCTCCATCGGCAAAGCTCGATACACGAAGCCTCGGTCTCAAGGTTGTCTCCAAGATGGGGAACATGTTGGACGGTGGCGATCACGATGATTCCCCTGCATGGGATGGCGAGTCCCTCGACACAAACGAGTTCATCATCACGCTCCGATTGCGAGCTCCAAACTTGGACATCACAGAAGTCAAGGCATCCATTACCCAAGCGGCTGTTGGCGAAACAATCCCAATTCGTGTTGTGCTTGAAAACAATGGAAACACCCACGCAACTGACATTGAAATCATTCTCTGTGAGTACCCAAGCGCTGGTGATGCTGACACGCTCAATGACATCAAGAAGAACGGTTGCGAAGAAGACCGCATTGTCATGCGTCAAGTGATCGGCGCTTTGCTTGCTCCTGACGCATCGGAAGAATCCAAGTCGATTGAATTGTACCTCCTCTACCCAGTAAGTGCAGGAAGCCACGGCGTCTACGTCGTGGTCGATCCACTCAACGAAATTGTTGAGACCAGCGAACGGGACAACGTGAAAGAGGTCTCAACTGAACTTCAATCGGAGAATCCATTCCTTGATGTGGCGGGTGAAGTTGTTGGGAAGACCGCTCTGCCATTCGCAGTGATTGTGTTGACCTTCGCTCTGCTTGGTGTTGTTTACCTCGTCGGTAAAGGACGCCGTGATGATGTTAACAAGCGAATTGCTGAGCAATCTTCGCTCATCTCAGTGCTTGGTAAGGACGACAACTGATTCGAGGACCGCCCGACTTGATTGGCATCACTTGCCAATCCAGTAGCGCAAGTCCCGGTCAGGGCTGCTGGCTACAATATGGCCCGCACGCTCTGAAAGTTGTTGCTCAAGGCGACGCTTGACCTCGTCGACCAAAGTGTTGAGTTGAGGCCGATCCAGGTGAAACTCATTGGCTAAGGCGCTCAAATCAAGCCGTGAGGTCGGCGCATCGATGAGGGTGTGAACGACGCTTCGTTGCTCGTAGTGGTCAAAGTCAGAATCGACACCAGCTGAAACCCGACTTCGAATGTGCTGATGCAAGGAGATGAGGGCATCTCGCTTTCGGTCCAACTCTTCGAGCACTTCGGTCACCTGCTGGATGTGGGCGATGCCCTCACCGACAGAGATTTTCTTTCTACCGCTGATGGTTTTTACAACGTTTTCAACGCCCGCTGGAAGCCGATTGGAAAGCCGCATTGGTCCGCCTGCAGGCAACGAGCGCTGTTCGACAGAAAACAGGTCAGGGCCGAGATCGATTCGCAGAGACATCGATTGTTGCACGCTGTAAATGGTTCGAGGTGGACCACCCTTTTCGCTTGGAACCTTCATTTTCATGACAAAACCCCCTCGTTCTAACTCCTTGAGATGCTTGACGATGGCCTGCTGACTCACACCAAGGAGATCCGCAAGTTGCATTGGGTAGTGCGGCTCCCGTACCAAACGCTCCAGAATCTGGCGACGTAGTTTGTTTTGCAGCAAGCTCAGGGCGGTTTCTAGATCACTCATAGTGCTCAACCTGTGGTTACCTAGACGGGAGCCCCATATGAAGGCCACGCTCAATTACAGGCCGTGGAATCTTGACCAAGGGACGATTCACAGACGCCGACTATGCTACGAGAAGAAGGTTGGAACACCAATCCCACATGCGTTTTGGACCAAGCGCTGCGATCATGGCAAAGAGGATTCCCAGGCCGACTAAAGGCCACGCTGTGGATTGAGGCAGCGTTGCTTCGTATTTCCATTCAACTTCGAATTGTTGCAATGATTGGACATCATCACCGCCCGCCACAAATCGATAATCCCCGCTTGTTGCGTTCCATAGGAATCCTCCATCGGATGCTTCACCGCCAGCAACAAGGTCGATTGCAAATTTTTCGCACTCATAGTAACCGTCCTTCTGTGTGCACTTTGATGCTTCAGATGCTTCAGCAATGCCAATCCAAACGTTGTTTTTCTCCCACTGCACGGAAACTAAAACTTCAGCCAGATCAATTTCACTTGGGAGTTCAAGGATTTCTTCTGACATCCCCCAATAACATGTGACCTCATCATCATCGATGAAAGGCAACCCCTCGTCTACGCTGCAAGGTGGCAGCATTGCATTTTCAGAATCACTGTCTTCAAATCCTTCAGATCCTACAAAGGCGCCAATGAGGAGGGCGACAGAGATGACGCCAAAGACAACCCTGGTGATTGAATGGAACATGCATTCACCTACACTTCATCCCAACTTTTCCAATCATTGTTGGAGGGTTGGTTCGGTTTTTCCTTTTGGAGAGGTTGTATTTTTGGGCGATTGCTGGTCTCGATGATGACTGAGTCATCAGAGCCTTCATCCCACGAAGCGATTGTTTTGGTGTTTGGGTCTTTCTTTGGAGTCGCAGGATTCTTTGAACTTGGACTCGGACGGTCTGCGAATGGATCGCTGACCTGCTGTGTTGCTTCTTCCACATCACCGCGCATGAGGGCGTAGACCTGCTCCGTCGTCAGGAGGCTTCCGCTCATCACGCTCTGCTTTCCGTCAATGAATTCCTCAGTTTGCCCAATACCGGTGTCCGCAAAAGGAGCCTCGACCTTCGGTTGAAGTGGGTTTTCCCCTTTCGCGAAAGCAGCCATCATTTCGGGCGTGAGTTCAGTTGCTTGTGTCATGGTACCATCAGGGTTCATCATGATGACAGAGCCCTTGCTTTGATTGATTCTAGCAAGCCACAAGATGACGCCTGCAAGGGGGAGCACCGTTAGACCAAGGCAGCACGATGCCATGCCAAACAACATGCCCGGGCTCGAAAGAATTGCAAATTGATACGGATTTGTATGAACAAGGTAGACGGATTCATTGGCACAGTCAACATCTTCCTGGCACGTCACATCCAAGGCGTATTCTCCCTCTTGCTCTACATCCCACCCACTGGTGATGATGAACGCAGTCGCATCGGCAGACATTGGGAACCAATCCGAAGCACAAATCTTGTTTTCCTCAGCATCGGCAACTCGGGCCGAACCTTCGATTCGAGTAAGGTTGAGGTCGACATTGTTCTCACCCTCGAGGGTCACAGCGTAGTAGCACCCCGCTTCGAGGTTCACTACTTCACTGCCAGGCCCGGTTGCCGTCGCAACGGCCATGACCCTTGGGTCATAGGCTTCATCGATGGCATCACCTTGGGAATTCAGCAAGAATGCACCAAGAAGAAGCAGCACTGCACCAGCAATGGCCAGGCGAACAGGCCATGGGTTGCGTGCGGACTGAGCCATGTTTTCACCTACCACTCTTCCCAAATGAATCCTCGCTTCAAGCCAAACCGAGTTCTGCGAGCTTTTCTGGCAAGTATGTTTCCGTCACGAAATCAAGACCGTACTTCGCCAATGATTGCTGTTCAGCTTTCTTTCCAAGTTCCAGCATCATGTTGATCTGCTCTTGCCACCAACCATCAGCAAACCGTGGGTCTGAAAGTTCTGCGTTGAGAGCTTCAATGTCTTTCTTTGACAAATCATCGTTCGGTAGGTCATAGGCGACGATGTCATCAGCAGTGATACCGAGGTATGTTGCGGATGGTGTTGCCAAGTACTCGGAGATGTGCGCCGTCTTAATCGCACCATATGCAATGGATGCGAAAATTCGGAAGGACCACGGATCACCGTCGAGGAAGACAACGACTGGCAAATCCCATTCTTCGCTCATGCGCTTCATGATTCGCCGGGTCGAACGAGCAGGCTGCCCCTTCAAGTGCAAAAGTCCACATCGGTATTCCTCATCAAATCCGTTCTCAATCAATCGGTCAAACATACCACCAGTCTCGATGGCCATGATGAAATCGATGTCATTCTCGAGCAGTTCAATCTTCTCAGCTTCAACATTGTACGGCACGCCGTATCCAGAATCGCCAACATCGTCTCGTGCGTTGATGCGCATCCATTCGCCCCTACGATTGCGTTCTCGCAGGGTCAAGTTCCCGATCATTCTGGCTCCGTCTTCTTCAGGACGGAGTTTGAAATCCTCACGCAAACACTTTGTTACAATTTCCAAATCCTCTGCGAGGTTGTTGGATTCGTTTTGGCTGCCAAATTTTCCAAGACCCCAAGCTTCTGAGATGTAATACATCTCTCTCAGGGTTGAGGACTTTCCAGCAACCAACATTTCCTCGATGAATTCAACGACGTGAAGGGCCCGTAGCAATTGTTTCGCAGATCCAAGGCTCGTAGCATCTCGGATGGACTGCTTTTTTCCATACTTGTAAACGCCGAGCTTCTTATCGAATCCAATGTTGTTTTTGGTACGGACAGGCAAGGTCATCGTGGGCGGTTCGCCTTTCACGATTCGGTCGTACATTTCGCCGACAATCAAGTGCATTGCTTGCTTTGTCTCTTCTGCTGTGTGGCGTCGTGTCATCAAACATCACCTCCAAAGAGTGTGGTTTGGCCACTCGGTGGCGCCACTGTTGGCTCCCCCATTGGTTCAGCAGGCTCTTCTGGAGTTGAATCCGCATTGCCAGTATCGCTGAGTGCGCGCTCTTGTCTTCGAATTTCTTCGAGGAATTTCTCGTCCATCTTGCTTGCACCTATGACATCTTGAGAGCCGCGGAAGAACACATCGGTTTCCGTCCAATCGCCCCGTTCGAGTCCACTCAAGTTGTAGGTGATAACGGTCCGTTCACCGGGTTCAAGCGATGGAAGTTTCCATGCCCATACACCCGTTGCTTCCTTTCGTCCCCCCGTCTCGTTGTTGATCATCTCAGCCCCTGCCTTTTCCGGCCAAGTGGCCAAAATTGTGTAGGCTCGAACCCTGCTGGTGTAATTGAACAGGGTGATCATGACATCAGTTTGCTTGGTTTCCTTGTTCCAAGTGGTTGATGTTTCCGAAATCACAGCGGACATGATTTTGGTGATGGACCCCGCAAGGTCGGGCACAGGGCGCCCGAGAATATGTGCTGATTTTTCAGCGATTGCAGGAAGAATGTCGTTGATCAGTTCGAACTTTTCCTTTGTCTTGGCCATCTTCTTCTTCTTTTCCAAGTGCTTTCTCAAACCACGCCCCATCTCGAGCATGGCCTTTCGTGCTTCTTCGATGACTTCGCCATTGTCCGCAAGCGCTTCTTTGGCTTCGGATGTGAATTGAACGTTGGTGCTTGCAAGGTGCACCAGAATGGCAGCAGGCCCCTTTGGAACACCTTTTGCCCCCGGCTGGTCGAGACCATACTGGCGCCAATCAACGCTTTCGATGGCTTTGGTCAACAGGCAGCCACCTTGTTGATACATCAGTGGAACTCGATTTGCAAACCGAAGAACTTCAACCGGTTTGTCTGCGGCCATGTTACCGCCAAAGATGAGCCCTACTTCCACCTGATATGGATTGCCTTGCGTCACTGCAGGGGCACGTGTAAGGGTGGAGATGAACCGTGAATCGATTGTTTTCGACAAACCCTTCTTGATCAGCATTTCTTCAATTGGTGAAAGACAATTTGTTGGGGGATTGAGTAACTTGACCGGTTTTCCATTGACGTGCCGTTCGCCTTGGAAGGCTTCGAGCAAAGCCCGGATTTGGTCAGGATTCATCGATTTTGGTTTTGTTTTTTCATCAATTTCGGCTGCAACACACAATTCTTTGCTGGCCCGAGCAGATACGCCAGAGAAATTCATCCGAAGGAACACTGTAAGTCTTGAATCGGTTGATTCTGATGTCATTCGCTGAAGTTGACCCAATTCGATGCCGTGAGGGTGCGGCTTGATGCCTTCGACCTTGGTAGGGAGGCGTTCGGTCACCCGAGGCCAGTGGTGGACTTCACCATCAGGATCGGTGAATGTGATCTCTGCATGCGGATTGACGATGCTCGTCATGCGGAGGTATTGCCAAACGCTTTGACGGCCTTTCTGATACTTCGCTTTCATTTGGGCTGTGACTTCGGTGCCGTGCTCTTTTGCTGAACCGTCCTCATTGTACCAAATTTCTCGTCCTTGGTTGGCTTTCGTTGCCTTATTTTTCCGTGTGTCTAGGCCAATGTCGACCACCGCAGCGGTTGGTTCACCAGAAATCTTCGAGCGTACGTGCGTCGTTCGTCCCGTCGTTAATTGGCAGTACATGACCACACCAGTGATTCCGATTCCTTGTTGGCCTCGGGATTGTCGGATGGCGTGAAACCTCGAACCAAAGAGCAGTTGTCCAAACACCTTTTCGATGCTTTTCTGGGGAATGCCAGGTCCGTTGTCCTCCACAACGAGCTTGATGATGTCTTTCTTGGTGTCAATTTTTTCAATGACAACCCTGATGGTTGGAAGAATACGCGCTTCTTCACAAGCATCAAGGGCGTTGTCGACGGCTTCTTTCACGGCTGTGATGAGGGATCGAGCGAGGGAATCGAATCCAAGAAAGTGTTTGTTTTTCTCGAAAAACTCAGAAATTGCGACTTGTTTTTGATTCGATGCGAGTTTCTGTGCGATACCAGTCATGAGGCCAATCCTCCACCACGGTCCTCCTTCGTCCGGATGACGAAGGGCCAATGATGTCCTCAGTGGTTCTCCGACGGTACTTAATCCCTAAGCCGGGCTGAGATTGGTGGCCTGTGTTTCCATCGTCCCTCGAGAGAACCACGGGAAGTAAGATTTCAGATTGGTCGAATTGAACCGATCAAGCGTACTTCTGCCATTCAGTTCCGGTCCACCAGTAGGTGTTTCCGTCATCCATGGCTCTCCATGTGTATCCACTTCCATCCGTCCACTGGCGCAAAACGGTTGGTTCTGCGACAACGGCTGGGATGACTTCAACAGTTTGGATTGGTTGAACGGGTTGGGCTTGCACTTGGGCAACAGGCTGCACTACTTGCGGCTGTTGAACAGCTTGTGTTGCGTAGGCAGTGGTCGGTTCTGGCGTGTAGGGCGTTGCTTGGACCGGTGTCAATTGAGTGATCATGCCGGCTTGTCCGATTGCCATTGCTTGCTCTGGTTCGTCGTCACCACGGCTTCGCATGAAGAGCACAGCACCAACACCTCCTCCAAGCACAACAAGTACCACCAGGAGGATGGTGAGCCATCCTCCCTCGTCGTCGTCCGATGCACCTGATGTTGCATCGCTTGAGTCATCGACAGCATCTGCGGGCGGCATGAGCACCGTGTCGATGACGTGAATGATGCCGTTCGAGGTCGCTACATCAGCAAGGGTGATGTTTGCACCATTGATTCCGGGAGTGAGCGACAGCGTTGCGTTGTCGCCGTTCACCATCTGCAGCATCATGCCTTCCGTGATATCGGAAGCTTGCACTGATCCGGCGTGCACGTGGTGGAGCAGGATGTCGGTGAGGGTTGCCTTCCCTTCGGGCGTGTTGAGCGCAGCCAAGTCGATGCCAGCATCAGCAAATGCCTGATCGGTCGGTGCAAAGAGCGTAAACGGCCCCTCGCCTTGGAGGGTCTCGAGCAATTCTGCTTGGATCACAGCGGCGACCAACGAATCATGAATGCCTGTGCATTGAGCGGTGCGTGGGATGTCATTTGGTGCATCGGATGGCGTGAGGACCGCATCGATGACGTGGATGATTCCGTTGCTTGTGTTGACATCAGCAGCGGTAACGGTTGCACCATTGACCATGACGCTGTCACCGACAGTGAACGAGAGCGGCTGTCCATTCACGGCGGTTGCCGTCATGCATTCGGTCACTGCGGAGGCTGGAACGGCTGCAGGAACAACGTGGTAAAGCAAGATATCTGTAAGAGCAGTCTTTCCTTCGGGCGTGTCGAGTGCTGCCAAGTCGATGCCAGCATCAGCAAATGCCTGATCGGTTGGTGCAAAGAGCGTAAACGGCCCCTCGCCTTGGAGCGTTTCAAGCAATTCAGCTTGGATCACAGCGGCGACCAACGAATCGTGAATGCCTGTGCATTGAGCGGTGCGTGGGATGTTGTTTGGCGTGGCGGTTGGCGTCAGCACCTTGTCGATGACATGGATGATTCCGTTGCTGGTGGCCACATCTGTTGCGGTAACGGTGGCTCCGTTCACCATCACGCTGTCACCTACTGTGAAGGAAAGTGGGTTTCCATTCACGGTGTTGGCCGAGAGGCAATCGGTGACTGCTGAGGCTGGGACTTCACCCTCAATCACGTGGTAGAGCAAGATGTCGGAGAGGGCCGTTTGACCTTCTGGGGTGTCGAGGTCTGCAAGAACAATGCCAGCATCAGCGAAGGCTTGGTCGGTTGGTGCAAAGACCGTGAATGGGCCATCAGTTTGCAGTGTTGGCAACAATCCTGCTTGGATGACACCAGCGACCAACGAGTTGTGGATGCCTGTGCATTGAGCGGTGCGCGGGATGTCGTTGGGCGTAGAGGTTGGGGTCAACACGGTGTCGATGACATGGATGACACCGTTGCTCGTGTTCACATCTGCAAGGGTGACCGTTGCATCGTTGACCATCACGCCGTCACCGACGGTGAACGAGATTGGATTTCCGTTCACGGTGGTCGCAGTCAAGCATTCGCTGACCGCTGAGGATGGGACTTCACCAGCCACCACGTGGTAGAGCAGAATATCAGTGAGCGCTGCCTTTCCTTCAGGTGTGTCGAGGGCTGCAAGATCAATGCCGGCATCGGCAAAGGCTTGGTCGGTTGGTGCGAAAAGAGTGAACGGTCCAGCACCTTGGAGGGTTTCGAGTAATTCAGCTTGCACAACCGCTGAGACAAGCGAATTGTGGATGCCGGTGCATTGTGCGGTGCGTGGAATGTCGTTCGGACTGTCCGTTGGGGTCAGAACCGTATCGATCACGTGGATAACACCGTTGCTTGTGTTCACATCTGCGATGGATACAGTTGCGTTATTCACCATCACGCCACCATCAACAGTGAACGCAAGCGGTTGGCCGTTGACGGCGTTTGCTGACATGCAGTCAGTCACAGCGGAGGCTGGAACTTCCCCACTGACGACGTGGTACAGCAGGATATCAGTCAGTGCAGCCTTTCCTTCAGGCGTATCAAGTGCGGCGAGGTCGATGCCAGCATCAGCGAACGCTTGGTCGGTTGGCGCGAAGACAGTAAACGGTCCAGTGCCCTGCAGGGTTTCCAACAGTTCTGCTTGGATTACACCGGCGACGAGCGAGTCGTGAATACCGGTGCACTGAGCAGTGCGTGGGATGTTGTTTGGTGTATCTGAGGGGGTGAGGACCTTATCGATGACGTGAATCAAACCGTTCTTGGTCACAACATCGGTTGCGACGACAACTGCGTCATTGACCATCACTGAATCACCGACGGTAAAAGAGAGCGGTTGGCCGTTTGCCGCATCGGCAGACATACAGTCGGTCACATCTTTTGCTGGAACTTCAGCAGAGACAACGTGGTGGAGAAGAATGTCGCTCAGGGTTTCGTTTTCTTCAGGTGTGTCGAAATCTGCAAGATCGATGCCAGCATCAGTAAAAGCTTGGTCGGTTGGTGCGAAGACGGTGAACGGGCCAGGTCCTTGGAGTGTGGCCAAGAGATCGGCTTGAATCACTGCAGCCACAAGCGAATTGTGAATGCCGGTTGTTTGAGCGGTTGCAGGAATGTCCACTGGCGGCATCAAAACAGTGTCAATCACATGGATAATACCGTTCGATGCGAGGACATCTGCTGTCGTGACGGTTGCTGTGCCAACGGTCACCGTGGAGCCGCTCACGCCAAACTTGACCTTGTCGCCATTGACCATGGTGGCAAGCATTCCATCGGTAACGGCGCTTGCAGGAACTTCTCCAGACACCACGTGGTGGAGGAGAATGTCGCTCAGGGTTTCGTTTTCTTCAGGTGTGTCGAAATCTGCAAGATCGATGCCAGCATCAGTAAAAGCTTGGTCGGTTGGAGCGAAGACAGTGAAGGGGCCTGTGCCTTGGAGGGTGGCGACCAGGCCTGCATGAGCGAGGGCTGCCACGAGCGAGTCGTGAACGCCGGTAGCGGCTGCATTCGCTGGAATATCTTGGGTTTCATCCGCACTGGCATTCAACGGTAGGCTTGAGGCAACGAGCAGGGTGAGCATCAGGTAAACGGCGATTTTTCTCATACCCCAACAACGAATCTGAACTGGTTATAATGGGATGTTTTTTTGCTCAAAATTTAACAGTCTTTGAAAAATCTAAACCAAAAACCAGTATGAAACGGGTGCCGCAAAGCCTCCAATGTTTCAAGACAAAGATGAAAACAAACGTCCACAACCGTACGGACGAATAGGACGGACTGCGAGCCGTTGTAAACGGGTGAGTTGTACACAAGGGTGTTCAGCATAACCTCCGTGAAGATAAGGAAACCACTTATTCACTTCAATCGTTTAACCAAGCCGATGGAGCTCAGGATCGCCATTGGAATAAGTTCCTTTGTGGCTGTATGATTGACGATTTCGGGTATAATTTT